>MDSY01034733.1_pt1 | contig 12763 bp, 3 predicted proteins | sample 811131 | NCBI WGS metagenome assembly MDSY01 (sample SAMN05326643, study PRJNA326480) | marine metagenome | isolation source: seawater | place: Atlantic Ocean: South West | collected 2010
GCTGGTGTTGCAGAAGGGTCGCCTCTCTGCTAACGCTATTCGTGGTCAAGGTGGTTATATCCTGATAACGGCGAACGGATTCCTGCCGTCGATCGAGACGAGTGTTACGGCGTCGTCCGAGTTTGGGGTACAAGGCACAGTGGAGATTCGCTCGCCGGATACCGACGTGGGTAGCAGCCTCGTGGTCTTGCCAGATAAGTTGAGTAGCAGGTCAGTGAATCTGGCGGAGAGGTGTGCATTGCGTTTACAGGGAGATGTTAGCAGTTTCTTCATGAATGGGCAGGGTGGTTTACCGGTGTGGTCAAAAGAAAATTACCTCCCTGAAACTATCCAAGTGCGGATGTGAGTTCGATAGTGGCAAAATATGCTGAACGAAATTCGAATTATGTTGTTTGGGTTCGTTCTAATTGTCCCTCAGTTTTTCAGAGATGAATTGCAATATATGTTATAGGTATATTGGCCGACTATTGTGTTTGCTTGTGCTTCTGTTCTGTTTCACGGGATGCGAACGCAGCCCGTCCAGTTCACCGAACCGTACCGATGTTTCTGAGAAGTTCTTCAGTTTGATGAACGTTGGCAAGAAACATCTAGACGAGGGCGATGCTGCGATTGCGTTGCCAATCTATAAGAAAGCCTCGACTTTGGTTCCGAATGATCCTGACGTTCATTTGAACTTGGCCAATTGTTATTTGTTGAGTGACGCCGGGGCTGATGCGATTCGGGAAGTAGATAAGGTTTTAAGTATAGAGCCCAATTCAGCTGCGGCGTACTTCGTCAAAGGGTCTGCACACCTTCGTTTGTTGAATCCGGAGGAATCCGTCAAAGCTTTGGAAAATTCCAAGAAAATCGATCCGGGCGTGACAGCGACATACTTTCAACTCGGCATGGCGAGGATGGGGTTGCAACAATGGGATGAAGCTATTGCAGCATTTCAGGAAGGTATTCGATTGGAACCCAACCGTCTCCATTCAATAGCGCGTTTCCTTTTGGCCCAGTCGCTTCTCCGGGCAGGGAGAACAGAGGAAGCTCAACTCGAAGTGCAGTTGCATCAGATCGATATTAATGGAGATGGTCCGGCGATGGAGGCTGGAGTTTTCGAGCGAAGCATACATACCCGCACCCGCATTCCGTTCAAGCTGGAACAGCCAGAGAGTGATGGAATCAAAATTAAATTCATCGATGCAACCCAAGATGTACTTGGCGATACAGCGCAAAATTTCTCTGGCCCGATCGGGTTGACCGATGTGAACCGAACAGGTTGGAATAGCCTCTTTCTAATTGAGCAGGGGGTTGGCTTTCGCTTGCTGCTGAATTCCAACGGTGTATTTCAACCCCACGGCTTGGCGTACCCCACAAAGTCGGCAGCGACCTATTCCAAGATTCTAGTTGGAGACCTCCAGAATGATCGATTAGATGATATTGTCGCCCTTGGGGGTGATGGAAGCCGACTTTTCAGGATGGGTACGAATGGTTTGGCGGCGGACGTTTCAATATCAAGCGGATTAAGCAACCTGGGCGCGAATAATGGCCTGTTGATTGACCTAGATTTTACTGGAAAATTGGATCTCATAGCTGTGACAGGTAAAAGCAACGAGATGCAAGTCTTGCGTCAATCTGGACATATGGTTGGCATTGGTTTGCAGACGATGTCCTTTACCAATATCACTGACACTTCAGGGGTGCCCGCAATGTTGAGTAACGTGCAATCGGTCGCCATGGAGGATTGGAACCGCGACAATGTCATGGATGTGATTGTAAGCCGGATCGACGGTACACCGTTGCTCCTCGAAAAGCAGCGTGGCGGAAAGCTGGTTCCTCGCGATCAGAATAGTTGGACAGAAGGGTCAGTATTTTGTGTGGGCGATTTCGATAACGACTTGCGGCCTGACTTGGCAGTCATGGGTGCAGGGAATATTGGCATTTTCTTTAATGGGGGTGAGCAAAGGAAGATCGGAGTGCCTGGAGGCAAAGCTTTTCGCCAACTGGTGTCTGTCGATTTTGACAACGACGGTTGGCTTGACCTGTGGGCAGTTGGTGAAACAATCCGAGTATGGCGAAATCTTGGTCTTTCTGGATTTCAGGAACAAACCGCCCAACTTGGCCTAGAACCGTTCTCGGGAGGCGCGGTATCGGAAATTCACTTTGCTGATTTCGACCAAGACTGCGATTCGGATGTCATCATGGCTTTAGAGAACGGAGGGTTACGTTTTTTTCGAAACGACGGTGGCAACGCCAACTTGCAGGTGAAAGTGCAAATGTTTGGAAACCGTTCGAATGCGAGCGGAATCGGTTGCAGGATCGAGATTGAAGCGGACGGTTTACGCCTGAGACGTACGGTGGATCGCCTGCCAGTGGAGGTGGGAGTTGGAAAGAGCCGTAAACTTGATTCGTTTGTGGTGCATTGGTTCAACTGGCCTCAAGGCTCCGCCGAGGTATCGGTGAATTGCACAGAACCATTATACGCCATGGAACTGACCATTCAGGAGGGGTCATGCCCATACCTATATGCGTGGGATGGAAAAGAATTTTGCTTTATCACAGACATTTTAGGTGCAGCGCCGCTTGGCCTCCCGATTGCTGCGGGGCAATTCATCGAAGCCGACCCAGAGGAAATAGTATGGATCGGAGACGAGCAAACGTTCCGTCCAAAAGAGGGTGTTTTCCAGCTAAAGATCACAGAGGAACTTCGCGAAGTTCTCTACCTCGACGAGGCCAAGCTGGTTGTTGTGGATCGCGAACCTGACGTCGAAGTGCATCCTACCGATAAACTGCTGCCAAGAAAACCATTCCCTCCGGGCACCTTGATGACATTGCACCAAGAGCATCCACTTCGCAGAGCTAAAAGCTTTGAGGGGCTGGAAGTTTCATCCGCGCTAAGAAGTGTTGATGGCCGCCGAGTGTCGCCTCCTAAGTTGCGCGCATCCCACCTCCGCGGACTCTCTGAGCCTCACGGATTAATACTTGATTTCGGCCCGCTAGACACAAGCAAACCTTTGGTATTGGTTTTGAACGGTTGGCTTCGGTTTGGCGGAGGGATGGCCAATGTTGCCGCCTCGCTGGATTCATCTCTCCCATTTCCATTCCCCAAACTTGAAGCAGAGGTTTCTCCAGGAAATTGGACAACTGTTGATGTAATCGTTGGTGCACCCGCTGGAAAGACGAAAACTATTCTTGTCGATCTTGAGGGAAAACTGGCAGCAGGTGCAAGTCGGCTACGATTGACAGGGGCATTCGAGATTCATTGGGATCGTATCGCATTAATGGAGAAGAAACCGGATTCCAAAACTAGGATTAATTATATACCGCCAAGCAAAGCCAATCTGCATTTTCGCGGTTTCAGCACTCTTAAGAACCTTCCATCAGATTGGCCACTAACTCCAGATTACAACAGTGTCACCGCAGACCCATATTGGAGAATTACCCCCGGTGGGTGGTGTACGCGCTTTGGCGATGTGTACGAATTGATTGCCGAAAGAGATGAAGGTTTGTTGATTATGAATAGCGGAGATGAACTGACTCTAAATTTTGCGGCAAGTTCCTTGCCGCCGAAGCCACATGGAAGCGTCCGTGAGTTTTTCCTGTATGTGGATGGTTGGGATAAGGACTCCGATTTTCATGTTGCAGCTGGTGCTCAGGTTGAGCCTCTTCCTTTTCACGGGATGAATGATCAACATTATACGCTAGTGAAAAGACCGTCATTCCAAAGTGATACATTGCACCAGAAATACAACACCCGTTGGGTCGAAGGGAAGGGGCTAAGGCAAACATTTGCAAAACAAGCCGAATCAGCGACTAACGGTTTTGCCGAATAGAAGAATCGTGTTTTTTTTTAATTCCCACAGTTCGTGGAAATTGGCCACTTGCTTGCTGTTTTCTTTCATGACAGGGAGCTTTGCCTCTCCTCGAATTACTGAATTCATGGCCGCGAATGCTACCCGATTGGCCGACGAGGATGGTGACTTTTCTGATTGGATTGAAATTTACAATCCGGACAACTTACCAATTTCTCTAGCAGGTTATCACCTTACGGACGATGCATCCAACCTTGACAAGTGGACATTTCCGGACGTGACCTTGGTCTCAGACGAAATTCTCTTGGTGTTTGCTTCAGGGAAGAATCGTAATAATTCCTCGGCACCTCTGCACACAAATTTTCGGCTCTCAGCGAATGGTGATTACCTCGCGCTGGTCGCCCCGGACGGGGAGACTGTACTGAGTGATTTTGCTCCATCTTATCCGGTTCAATTCCAAAATGTATCGTTCGGTCTCGCCCCAATGGAAAATGATATTGTGTGGAATTTTTTCTCCACTCCAACTCCGGGTAAACCTAACAAAGGCGGTAATCGAGCAGGGCCGAATTTATCCGTTGTGGAAAAGAATCCGATGCAACCGGAGGTTGGTCAGTTGACGATCAAGGCAGTTGTTCGCCCGGTCAATGCGCCCATTTCGACGGTAAAGTTGTACTACCGAAAAATGTTTGAAAACGAATCTAGGCTGTCGATGAACGACAACGGGATTGAAGGGGATGTCGTGAAAGGTGATGGAGTATGGACAGCGGTCATTCCAGAAACTGCATTTGCTGAAGGAAAAATGACACGTTGGCGGCTTATTGCTGCCGATCGCGATGGGGTAAAAACAAAAGAACCGGCATATCGTGCCCGATTAGATTCCCATCAGTACTATGGCACAGTGGCAAAGGATCCTGAAATCAGATCTTCAATTCCGGTACTACATTGGTTTACGAAAAATGTATCTGCTGCGGGATCTTCCAGAGGTTCGCGCGGGTCGGTGTATTATAATGGTGAGTTTTACGACAATATTCTCTTTACCTTGCATGGACAATCCTCAGCAGGTTTTCCGAAGAAGAGTTACAACATCGATTTCAATCGTACACAACGATTTGGCTGGAACGCAAATTCACCGAGAGCAGCCGATATTGATCTAATTACCAATTGGGCAGACAAATCAAAGGTGCGTCATGTTCTTGCATACGAGGTGATGCGTGAATCTGGAGTCGCCGCCCATTTTGCCTTCACAGTGCGAGTTCAACACAACGGGAAGTTCTATAGTACAGCGGACCTGATTGAAGACGCAGATGAAACTTACTTAAGGCGAGCCGGACTGAACAGGAATGGTGCCTTGTACAAGGTTTATTCGAATACCCTCAACAAGGATTCAGGCGACAATGCGACTAAAGGGGTGGAAAAGAAGACCCGGCGTTTTGAGAATAACAGGGATCTTCAGACACTCATCAACGGCCTTGATCTTAGGGGAAAGTCTTTGATCAATTATATGTATGACAACATTGACATTCCAAGATGCGTTAACTTGCTCGCAGCCAACTCTGTAATCAGAAATATCGATATGCACAGAAAAAACTGGTATATCTACCGCGATACTGGACAAAGCGATGAGTGGGCTATTCTGCCTTGGGATCTTGATCTCTCCCATGGGCGAACCTGGAACACGCAAAACACGTATTTTGACAATCGGCTTTATACAAAAGGTTTTGTGGTCAGCGGCACCAGTATTCGACTTGTTTCACACATGTTTGCAAATCCAGCGATGCGTGCCATGATTATGCGGCGCATTCGCACGCTCACGGACCGTTTTCTCCAACCGATTCCGCCTATTGGCACGCCCGAAAAGGAGCTATTCTATGAGCGAAGACTTAACGAACAATTGTTGTTGATCGATCCACCGGCGATTGTGCCGTCGGATGCGCTGCTTGATTTTAAGAAATGGGGATCCTGGCTACAGCGAGGAGCCATTGTAACGTACACAAACACAAGTTCGGATGTAGAAACCATGGCCGAGGCCATTGAAAGGTGGAAAACTGAATATCTTCCCGCTCGACGAAAATACATCTATAACACACAGATCGTTGGTAAAGGCGGCGAAATTCCATTGCCACAAACGGGTGGAGATCCGACTACCGACTATTTTCCACTTGTTGCTAATAAAGCCAACGCAAAGGTGCATGTGCCGACCAACGACGACCTGGGGAACACATGGACTGGGAGCCCTATATTTGAGCCTTTTGACACGACCGGTTGGCTGAGCGGCCCAATCGGTGTAGGTTACGATCTGGCTACCAAGTACGATTCGCTCATCGGAGTGGATGTCGAAAAGCAAATGCGCAACAATACAAGTGTTTATATTCGAATTGATTTCGATGTAAGCGATCCAGCTTTGGTGGATCTACTTGAATTACGTATGAAATATGACGACGGATTCGTGGCTTTTTTAAACGGAGAGAAACTTATTTCTGCAAATACACCAGTTTCACCCACATGGAATTCTTCCGCGCGGATTGCACACGAGGCGAATCCAAGAGCTTACATCAAATTTGATGTTTCAAACAAGAAGGACAAACTCAGGAGAGGGCGAAACGTGTTGGCGATACAAGGGATCAAAACAGCTAAGAGTAGAGATATACTTATTGTTCCGGAGCTTTATGCAGGGAAAATTAGTAAGCCAACCACTCTTGAACCGAAAATCAATTTTGGCAAAGTCGAGGCAAATCCTGCCTCGGGGAACCAAGACGAAGAGTTCATCCAACTGCATAATCCGAATTCTCTTGCAGTGGACATTTCCGATTGGCGATTGACCGGAGGTGTTGATCACGTCTTTGCAGCCGGAACAGTTCTTGCGCCCAAAGCTTCGCTTTATGTGAGCCCGAATTCTACGGCTTTCCGCGCACGAAAAATGTCTCCGAAAGGTGGGGAAGGCCTTTTTGTTCAGGGTGGGTATAGAGGACATCTTTCAAATTTTGGTGAAACGCTTGCGATACTTGATTCAACCGGTGTGACAAATAACACAACCACCACCTCGGGACAGGCATCAGATGCGCAACGTTTTCTCGTGATAAGCGAGTTAATGTATCACCCTTCAGAAGACAATTTAGCTGAGTTTATTGAACTGTTAAACATCAATAGCTCAAAAACGTTGAATTTAGAGAAGGTTCGCTTTACGCAGGGCATTGAATTCAATTTCACCGGCAGTGCCTATAGCTCTCTTGCCCCGGGTGAACGCATTTTGATTGTGCGTGATCTTAATGCCTTTGAGGCCGTCTATGGAGTCAATCACCCAGTGGCGGGCGTTTTTGCCAATAGAACTGCGCTTAGCAATGGAGGTGAACGCATTAAACTGGAGGATGCGAATAACGGAACGATCTTGGAGTTCGCCTATGATGATCAGCCACCTTGGCCAACCGAGGCTGATCAGAAAGGCCACAGCCTGGTTTTAATTGCACCTCACACCCGTCCGAATCCGGCTCTTTTCGAGAACTGGCGCATAAGCTTGCTGCCAGGCGGCAGTCCCGGGGTAGAGGATAAGGCGACTTACCCTTCTAAACCCATAGAGGATGCAAATGGCAACGGAGAACCCGATCTGATTGATTTTGCGCTCGGTAACGACCTCGGCCTTTCTCCTGTCTTTCCGCAATTCAGCCGAGGCGAGGATGTTCCCGGGAAAGGGGATTCGCTTATTTTGACGGTTCCGATCAGTCTCGCCGCAGATGCAGTCAAAATAGAATTTTATTTTTCAACAGATCTCATCGAGTGGCATGATGGAACAGCCGATCTCGAGTTGGTTTCGACAAAACCGCTCGGTACTCAGAGGGTATTACGTGCATGGCGCGTCAAGCCTACACTCCGGAACCAACCTCAACTTTATATGCGATTACGAGTTGTTGGGCGGTGATTCACTCACCTCAAGGATTCCTTTGGGAAATTTTTCTCAACTCGGAAACACCAGGAACACCAGGTAGGGTCGCAAGGATACGACCCGAGCCATCCGTGACTACAGAGGAAGGAAGAGGAGGTTTAGTGCTAAAAACCTTGGCGAAGGCAGCAGCTGCAGCTTCCCGCTGGGTGACTGCAATTTGAATGAGGCGCGTTGAGGGTTGATATTCTCTATTATATTTCGCGAGTTTCTGGATGTCATCTGAATTATCGACCGTCACTGCGATGAAATCGACCCCTTCGGGATCAAGTATTGCACGCACATGTTTAAGGCGTGGCAGATTGTCTTTGTACGCTTGGCTTGAGGTTGTAAAGGTAGTGTAAACACGAAGTCGGGCGCCGGGTTTGGCGGAAGTGTCCACTGCGGTGATCGGAAACATTTCCGGGTCGACCGGCGCAAATTCTCGCTTGCTAAGCATTACCCTATAAGTAGAGCGTTCAAAGGGATCGTTTTTCGGATAGTCTTCCGAGTTCTCGTAAACGGTTAGCAAGGTGCCTTCCGAAATATTTCGTGTGTTTGTTATCCTGCCGGAAGGCCATTTGACGGCGACCGAGACGACATTTGTGTGAGAACCAATGCCTACAATCATAGTTGATGAATTCTGTGTCGACCAACCATCACCGCAGCGATGTTCGCGCGAAATTTTCTCGGTGCCCAGATTTACCACAACCCGGGCACCGTAACCATCGCGGCACCCGAACTCTTTGGAAGGGGTCGAATGCCGATTTCCACCAACGAAGCGAATGGCGATCATACCGCCGCTTAATCCGGCTGATTCCATTTCATTACGGTAGAGATTGAATAGGGGTTTGTTGGCGTTAACCAACGCGATGTCCTGCCATCCGTCACGATCATAGTCCAGTATTGAGAAACCTCGGCTATCTGCCAGATTGTCCAATCCGGACAGTGCCGATATGTCGGTAAACAAGCGCCCGTCGTGATTGGCGAAGTAACGATTGCGTTCGTTTCCATTGAGTGAATGCACCATGACTTGGTCTCCTTTACGCTCAACTCCGGCCAGACGCGCGTCAATCATTGGGCCATCATTGTCAGGCGCTGGCGTTCGTTTCCATTCCGGAGAAAATCGAAAACTGCGTCGGGAGAGATTTTCGTCCGTACGAACCATTGTACGCCAAAGATTGCTTTCAAGATCCAGTCCCGAAGCATGCTCCTTCGGTGCAGTAAAGTAACCGTTCAGCACATAAAGATCGAGGAATCTATCGTTGTTGAAGTCGGCAAAGCAACCGCCCCAAGACCAACCAGCATTCATCACAGTCATTGAGGGCGACAGAAGACCGGCAACTTGCTCATATTTTCCTTTTGCGACGTGGTGGTAAAGCCAGTTGCCTGCGGCGGATTCAATAAACATTTTTTCAAGTCCTGGGATTTGTTTGGTGATACGTCGTCCCGGAGCGCTGTACATATTAGAAACGTAGAGATCATCATACCCATCATTGTCGTAATCCCCCCAAGAGGCACCCATCGCATATCCGTAGAAGGTGAGACCAGACTGAGTGGTGACATCCGTGAAACCGCCCGCCTTATCGTTGCGAAACAACACATCAAGACCCCAGTCATTAGCGATGTATAGATCCGGACGGCCATCCTGATTATAGTCCCCCCAAGTGGCCTGCATTGAATTGCGCCAAATTCCAACCGTTTCGTTTTCTGGCGCTGGTTCGAAATTTCCGCCGCCACGATTGACGAGCAAAACATTTGGTGGGCCAATTTGATCGAGTACGGTTCCTCCCTTGCGCTTTCTGTGCTCGGACTCCCGCCGCCGATATTCCCTAGCCAGATTGATATCGAAAAACTCATCCGGCCAGTCGAATTCTCCATCCTTACTCTGCGCGACACCTCCCGCTGGACTAGCACCCGCAGGAGCGGCTGGCCTGTAGGTGCAAATATAAACATCCAAAAGTCCGTCCATGTTGTAATCCGCCGCAGCCATTGAAAGAACGGCCATAGGCATGAATTTTGGTATTGGGTGTTGGTAGAATATGCCCTGTCGATTCTCGAGATAGCTTGTTTTCAACAGGCTGCGCCCCAACATCACGTCTTGGTCGCCGTCATTGTCGAAATCTGCAAAGAGTGCGCAAGGGGTATGGCCAGGGAGATCCAGCTTGAATAACGCTGCCTGTTCAAGAAACGTTCCATCACGCTGATTGATAAGAAGCATATTTTTGCCAAGTCGCATCGTGATATAAATATCATCAAACCCATCGCCATTCACGTCGGCTACGGCTAAGCCTTCCTTTTGGTTCGCGGAGATGGGCGCGAAGTATGGATGCGGTAATTGTTTTGTGCCCTCCCGGTAATGCTTCACGGTTGCTTCATAATGAAGTGATCGTCGGAGCATGTTTGCTTCCTGCGGATTACTCATCGCCGTATCTAACACTTCGGTGAAAAGTCGTCTTGAGCTGGTACGCCAATTCATCTCAGTTGTTTTCCAGGCAGTAATCTGCCATTGGCCTGCTCCGTCATTGCCGGATTTTGAGCGTTCCCAAGTTAAATCCATTCCGCCTTCAAATGAGCACCACTGATCTGATTTCATATGGGCTAGGGCTTCAAAGCTACCTTTTGCTTCATATCGCCACATATTGTCGTTCGGATGTTCACCGCTAATAATTTCAACTTTCGCATGTTCGAAGTATGAGATTTTGTCAAGCAGCGGACGCCAGAGATCTACGCTGTTGGTTTGTTTTGAGATTGAAGACACCGGCCAGGAGTGAGACTCAAACTTGGAAGTTCCGATTGGAGTCGCAGTTGATGTATGTTCAAGATCGACGGTCGTTAAGCTAGCGGAGAACACACTTTCCGCGTCTACTGCCGGGCCAGGCAGGCGAAGATCATGAAGGCCCTTGGAAAGAGCACTCATTTTCTGGTCAAGGTTTAGGTAGGTTTCCTCGGCAGCAACGAGCGTGCGGATTACAGATGTATCACGCTTTTCTATGGTAGCAGTAGTTTTAATTGGCGTACTCTGTTGTACATTCGTTTCCTGAGGCGGTTTGTTAGCTAATTTCGAAAGGGGGATGATAAACACAATCAAGACCCCGGCTCGCAGCAGCCACCCTTGCCTCCGACCCATCCAGAGAGCTGTCAACACTGAAATAATAAGCGGGAGATATAACCAGGGCTCATCACGTTTGAACAATGCAACACTACAAATCCATGACACAGCGACCAGGACCATGATCAGCTTGTTGTTTGTATTTGGACGGGATCGTGCGTTAGATCTATGTTTCACTCAAACACTGTCTACATTTCTGTTTAAAAGCTGTCGAGTCGAATTGCTGTTCCAATTCACTGTCCGACCTAGAGCTTTTTAAGCCTCTGGTTCTGTTATATCACGCCCTCAATCGGTTATAATAATATTGACAAATAACTGCATTTAGAAAATTATTATCCCCCTAATGGCTAGTTTTCTCAAGCAAACTTTAATTTGCTGTTCCCTTCTTCTTGGAAGCTCAACCTATTTCAATGCGCAAGAATTGTTATGGACCGTTGGTTTGGACGATAACGGCTGGCCCATGGGTTTCGACGGCGGAGCCGACACCAGTTTTGTGCAAGAGAACGGAGAGATTAGCCCTTTACCTGGTAGTGCTTTCAGTTCCTCGGAACCACGGGGCGCGGATAATGACTACTACTTCGCCGGAGAATACAACACAGTCATAGACGGCAACGGAGATTATGAACCAATTGGCTTAGTTGACTTTGATGAAGAGGCAGCCGAACGGGCTTTTGCCGGCGGGGATCTTGACCTGAGGTATCACTTTAATCTTCCTGATACGCTGGAGCCAACCAGTCTTCTCTCGGTTACTTTCGACGCCTTTAATTTGGATACGCGGCCAGCTGATCCGCGTTTTGGAATTGAAGTGTACTTCAACGGAGTGCAGGTGCAGTCTGAGATTCTTATCCGTCCTGCGCAATTGGATGTCGATTTCAAGACGCCCCAATTCACGCTGGAAAGCGTCAACGCAGAGGTCGGTCCTGGAGCCGACAACATCGTTAGCCTACGAGGCACCAGTTATAATTCGGATGGGGGAGGGAGCTGGATGGGCATCGACTACGTTCAGCTTGATCATGAGACCGAGGTTATCCCGCCGGCTGTCTTTCCATGGGCGGTTGGCCAGGATGATGATGGCTGGCCCGAGGGGGATGGCGGCGGAGCCAATGCCACCTTTGTGCAGGAGAAAGGAGTCAATGATCTGCCAGGAAATCCCGCCAACCCTGAAGTCGCCCAGCAGGGGGACGATGATTATTACTTTGCGGGTGATTATTCGAATGTCATCCCAGCCAACGGTGACTATGAACCGGTAGGTCTGGTGCCGGTCAACGAGGAAGCTGCCGAACGCGCTTTCGCTGGTGCGGACAATGAACTCCGCTACCATTTCAATCTTCCTAACTCACTCCGTCCAGATGACCTGCTTGCGGTTACGTTCGACGCTCATAATTTGGACACGAACGGCACCGATCCCCGTTACGGTGTGGAAGTTTACATGAACGGCGTGTTGGTTCAGCCTGAGATTGTAATCCGAGACGAACAACTAAACACACCTATCACGACGCCGGAGTTTACATTGGAAAGTGTCGACGGAAGGATCGGCGCAGGATACGACAATATCGTAACCCTCAAGGGGGTTAACTACAGTGCTGAGGGAGGTGGCAGCTGGATGGGAATTGATTACATTCAGCTCAACTCAGTCGCCAAGCCAATTCCACCTCCCGAGTTGCCATGGGCAGTCGGTAAGAACGACGACGGGTGGCCCACCGGGAATGGCGGTGGTGCCAATGCTACGTTCGTCCAGGAAAATGGGACAGCCAATCCGCTGCCAGGGGTTGCCGACAGTCCAGAGGTAAATAAGGAGGCGGACGATGATTACTATTTCGCGGGCGTTTTTACGACTGTGATTCCAGGAAATGGTGACTACGAGCCAGTTGGAGAGGTTCGAGTTAACGAAGAGTCGGTCGAGCGTGCGTTTGCTGGTGAAGACAATGAGCTCCGCTATCATTTTAA
>MDSY01127120.1_pt1 | contig 12759 bp, 19 predicted proteins | sample 811131 | NCBI WGS metagenome assembly MDSY01 (sample SAMN05326643, study PRJNA326480) | marine metagenome | isolation source: seawater | place: Atlantic Ocean: South West | collected 2010
CATCATTTTGAGATACCATTGTTCCATGAAAATGCTTAGTAAACGTCGTATCTGATGGATTAAAAAAATGTAAATATCCACTTAAATTTTCATCATTATTTGTGCCCATTTGTGGATTTTCTGTTAATCTTGCTAATCCTGTTCCATTATCTAAATCTTCTCCACTTACATAACTTACACCACTTTCTCCACCATCTTCTCTATGATAACTTCTAAAAGTTGATGTGGTTTTTTGAACATTATAATTTGAACCACTATCAATAGTCATATTAAACCCAAAATAACTTTCTGCTGATGGGTGTATATTTTTAAAAGTAAATAAGTATTCTTTATAAGTAGAATCGAAAACAACAGAAGCTGATCCATGAACAAAAGATACAGTTGAAGATGATGAGGCAGTTTGTTTTTTAATAAATTTAAAACTTCCTAATCCTGTAATACTTCCAAAAGCAGTAGCTGATCTTACACCTCTATTATTTAATTTAACTATGCTCATTAACTATCCTTAATGCCATAAAGTTTGATTATTCCTGATTCTATATTTCCGTCATCTAATGTAAATTGAACACCATCAATAGCCGCAGTAACATTACAATATCCACCAATGAAGTCATGATAAGCATATTTTGTAGCACCAAGAACTACACACTCAGAAAAAAAATGCTTCGAATAGGTGGTGCTTGATGGGTTATATAAATACATAAAACCAGAAAGATTTGCATCAGCATCATTATCTATATTAGATGATAAAAATGCGACACTTGTTGAGTTTGCCATATCATTTCCAGTTTCATATACAAGTGCATTTCCAGCATCATCTTCTGCATGATACGCTTTAAAACAAGTTGTTGTTTTAGGTGCATCATAATTTGAACCACCATCTCTAAAACCGACCATAAATTGTGCTGCATCAGCAGATGGATGGATATTAATAAACTTAAATAAATAAATAGGGTATGTGCCATCTAGAACGACATCTGAGGTACCATGAACAAAACTAATAGTAGAACTTGAAGATGCTGTCTGGGATTTAATTAAAGTCATAGCTCCAGATGGTACACCAGCCGCTTCTGTAATAGCACTTATAGAATTATTATTGTATTTAACTAACGCCATATAATTTGATAACTCCAGAATCGGTATTGCCACTTGCCATTTTAAACTGAAATGCGTTAACGGCACTTGTTGTGTTTAAATATCCACCTATAAACGCATCGAAAGTATAATCAGCTTCGTGATGAACATTTATTCTTGCTTGATAATGTTTAACTAAATTTGTATCTGATGGATTGTAAATAAATAATGTTCCAACACAAGATTCATCATTAGCATTTCCTAAATCTGTTCTTGTTAGAACTTGAAATCCTGTGTTGTTTCCTGAATCTCCATCAGTATCATAAGACACTCCTTGTCCACCACCACCAGACGCTTCATCATTAAATGCTCTATAAAAAGCACTTGTTTTGCTTACATTGTAATTACTTCCACCATCTATACTAGCATTAAATTGAAAATCAGTATTGTCTGTTGCTGGGTGCATATTATAAAATTTGAACATATATTCTTTATAAGAAGAATCTATGTTTGAAGTAAAGCTAATTGTAGCTGAACTTGACGCAGTTTGCGTTTGTAATAAAGTAAAAGTACCACCTGAAACTGCCGATGGTAAAGATGTAATCGCAGTCAAGGATTGATTATTGGCTAGTTTAATTGCCATTGATTACTCCGATGGTTTTGTTGGAAATTTAACTGTTTTTATTTTTTCTACTGTATCTAATCCATTTGTTAAATCTCTTAATTCTTGCCTATAAGTTTTCCATTCATCACTCATAGTTACATCAGAATTAGCCAACCAATCTGTTTCTTTTAAAAGATTATTTCTATCAAATCTTAAATATTCTAATGCTCTATCAAAAGCACCATCATTCCATGCTTGTTCTTCAGCTTGTCTTACAGCAATTTCTTCTGCTGTCATTTCAATAATTTCACCATTTACCATTCTTTTCATATTTTATTCCTAACTGATTCCATAAAGTTTGAAAATTCCTCTGTCAATATTTCCTGACGCCATTTTAAATCTAACTCCTGTTACTGCGATTGTTTTTTTATATACAATACCGATTTGTCCAATACCAGTTTTATCATTTCCAAGTTGTTGAACAGCATTAGACATCATCATTTTATAACTATCTGTTCCTGCTGGATTAAACAAATAAAGTACAAATTGATCGTGTCTATGTCCAGCATCTAACGAACAAGGTGCTATTGAAATTTCTCCTTGTGTTGTGCCTGTACTATTCATATCAAGTCCAGAATTATCTGATCTATGACCACTTCCAGCATACATATAATGAGAACCAGTATCTGGCGAACCACCTGAACTAAAAAATTGTACTTGAAATCTAACATCATCAGTAGCATTGTGAACATCTGAAAGAACAAACATATAATTTTTATATGTGCTATCTATATTTGAGGTAATATCAACTTCTGAAACTCCTGAAGAAATAGTTGCAGTTGATAAAAGAGTAGTTGCTCCACCACCTTTAATTAAACTGTAATCAATTCTTTTTAATGTTCCAGCATCTGAAACCAAAAACTCATCAGTATCGTCTGGCTCACTTGCTAAAGCAGTTTTGCCTGAAATAATATCATTATTTAATTTAGCTGCAGTTACAGTTGCATCACTTGGTACTCCCAAGTCTAAAACATTACCTAGCAAAATCACAAAGTCTATTGAATCAGATGAAGTTAAAGCACTAGCAAAGGTCAAAGTTGAGCCTGATACTGTGAACGATGTCGTTGGTGCTTGTAAAATTCCATTAAGTGAAACTAGCATGTGATTTGCACTTTCAGGAACTACATTTGTTCCACCTACTTGCAATGTATATGAAGCTGTTGCTGAAGCTGTAAGTGCATCACACTTCTGAAAATTACCAATAATCGGACTGTTCCCTATATAAGCCATCAATTATCTCCAAATAAAGCTGAAATTTCATCATCAGTTAATGCTTCTCCAGATTTTAATTTTGCTTTACCTGATGTTCTATTATTTTCTTTTGCTGTTTTAGTAATACTTTCAGCGTCTTTAATTTCTTTTGCTTTTTTAATATCTTCATTAACTTTTGCTTCTTCTTCTGGTGTCATATCTCTAATTTCTGATTCTCCAGTTTTCGCATTTACAATATGTGTTTTCATTATGATCTATCCAATCCAAATACTGTTGTTTTATAAGATGTAAAATTAATTCCTGTGCTTGTTTGAAATTTTAATGACCTAACAGATGTGTTGCTTTTAAGTAAGGCACTACCAGCTTTTTTATATAAATAATCGTTATCTGCATTTATCCAATAATCAAAATGTACTGCTGTTTGGGTAGATTCATAAGGTTGGAAAATTGTCATTTCTAATGATGAAACTTTATTTGCTTCAGATTGTAAATTTTCTCCTGTAAATCTAATATTATCACTATCATCTTGTGCTTCATTTGATTCGCCATTACCATTTCCTGAATATTGAATATATGCTCCAGTAGTTGTTATTTGCCAATTACCTACTGTACTGCCACCACTATCTAAAAAGTATGCTCTTAATTCGCCACCATCAGACGCACCTAAAAGATTAAAAGCAAAAACTTTATAAACTGCATAATCAGAAGTAAAACAATTTGTTAATGTAAAGTTTGTAACTCCTGTACTATAATCTGCTGTTACTGTTTTAACTAAAGCTCCTCCTCCAACATGACTTGCGTCTAATCTTTTTAAAGTACCAGCATCACTAATTAAAAATTCATCTGTACTTGCTGGAGCTTCTGCTAATTCTGTTTCTGCTGAAATTATATCTTGTGCTAATTTAGCATTAGATATTATTCCATCTGCTATATCAGAACTTGTTAAAGCTGTTACTGAAGGAGATTTGCCAATATAAGCCACGAGCTACTCCTATGTTATTTCCATTATAGAAAGTGTGCCTGAAATTTTATCTGCAACTGAACAATCAATTTTAATTTCATCAGTAGTTTCTAAAACAACTTTTCCACCTGATAATAATTCTAAAGAACTTCCAGCTGGTATCGTTACATCTTTAACTAAAAATGATGTTCCATTAGCGACATTATTTGCACCACCTCTATTTGCTGTATCACTCACTAATTCTACTTCAACTGTTACTGCCGCTGTATGAATGTTAGTTAATATTAAACCAAGTACAACAGTTGTTGTTGAACTTGCTACTGTATACATTTTATAAGGCGTTCCAGCACTAGCTGGTTCTGCCGCAAAAGTCACACATTTAAAAGTATTGGCCATAATTTATTCCTATATACCTATCCTAAAGCAATCGCAAGTGCAGTAGCCTGAGGGTCTGTTTCTGCTGGTACTAAACTTGTTACTTCTGTTGTTGTTAAATTTGAATCATTTGTGCTTGTGTTAATATAAAAAGGTAAATTAATCCAAGCCGCACCATCATAAATTTTTGGTTGCCAAGCTGTTGCTGTTGTTGTGTCAATCCAAATCGTTCCAGTAGCTACACTGCCAGGTGCTGATGTTCCAGCATGATTAGTATTTAAAGCATTAATACTATTATTAAGCGCAGTACGAAATGCACTAAAGCCCTGATTGTCGATTGTAATTTGTGATACTTGTGCCATATATTGTTTTTTCTATCTTATTTTTATTATGATTTCAAGCCATACCCCACAGCTTGCCAATCAAATGTTTTACTTATTCCTGATCCACTACTATTCAAAAATTGTATAGTAAATCCAGTCTTGCTTTTAGATGTGATACTATAATAATCGCCAGTTGCCAACCCTTGTGCAGAAATACCTATTGATGGAGTCGCATAATAAGAGTTGGTAAATGTAATTGCTAAAGCTGATGTTCCTGAAACTACATCTTGTGCTGACTCTGTTCTTTTTTCAAAATTTACTGAAAAAGATAATGTATGAACTTTTGGTCTAGTTTTATTATCATCATTAGTTAATTTACATCTAAATTTAAAATATCTACCTTTTATTGTGCTTTGTTGAGCAATTTTTTGATAAGTTGTAATTGCACCAAGACTTGAATTTGATGAACCTACTTGTACTTCTGCCCCACAATGAATATCTGGAGAACCATCAAAAGGACCTTTTGCATCGTGAAACAAAGTAGCACCACGACCACTATCAAATAAATCATATTCATCTTCAGATGACATGCCTACATCTATTCCAAAAGTTGTATCATAAATTTGGTCTAAGGTTAATGTATTATAGTAAATATAATATCCTGAAGATTTAATATTTGCGTTATAATAACTTGGATTTGATGTTGTGTCAGTTCCACCTAAATCAAAATTTCCCTCTGCTGAATTAAAATTTCCAACAGTATCATCGAATTGAGTTATAGTATCTAAAGTTAAACATTTTCTAGATTGGTTATCTATTGTTGTTCCTAAACTGCTATCTAATGTTCCATCAAATGTTGCCATAATTACTCACTAAAAGTTGCTGTGTTTTTAAATGCCTGTAAACCTGAAATATTAGTATAAACAATACTTTCACTTGCACTACTGTTCCCTAATTTATCTACTGCTTTAATCAGAAATGCTCCTGTTTTTGCATTAACAGTTACACTATCAGATTTTCTTCTTACTACTTTACATAAATTGGTACTTTGATTCCAAGTAGCACCACTCGTTACATTTTGATAACGAACTTCATACCAACTAATATCTAAATCTGTTACTGGAGTCCAAGTTAATTCCATCTGATTTGAACCTACCATACTTACCGATAAATCTGTTACATCTGTCGGAATTTCTGTTGCACCTACTATTGTTCTTGTTGCAGTAGTGTATCCTGAAGAAACTCCTAAACTGTTTATTGCTTTTACTCTTACTGAATATTCAATATCATCTATGACATTTAATTGATGATAATTTAATACTGTTCCTTTTGCGATAACTTTATAATCGCTTTCAGAAGTTTTTTTAGTTTCAACTTGATAGTATTGAACAAATTTATCGGTACTTGCGCCTATGGAAACATTTAATCTTGTAATAACTATTCCATCTGAATATTCAATTAATTCATCAGTTAGAGTTACACTTGCTGGAGCTGTAACAGAAAAAGGATTAGGTAAATTTGTATTAGGAATAGTAGGTGCTTGTGCTTGTGCTGTCCAAGTGTAATAACTAGCTTGATATTCTGTTAATTGCAATTCAACAGTTAAATCAGAATTTACTTGCATACCTTGTATTCTAAATGTTTTTGCAGAAAAACTTGGTGTTGCGTGAGTTATATTTCCTAATTCTCCTACCATTAAATCTAAACCAGTTGCATCTACTTTTAATGCAACATTCATATTATTTCTGCTTCTTCTTAAAATAACTTCTGCTAATTCTTGTGCTTGATATTTACTTGTAATAGTTGGGTAATCAAATCTTCCCTCTAATAGAAAGCCACCATCTGCTGTTTTCATTGTAGAGTGTTGTTCTGCACTACTTAATCCACTATCATCTATTGGTGGCCATTGTGCTTCATCTGTTTGATAGTTTTTATCAGGATTTATAAATGAAATAATAACACGATTATATCTGTTATTTTTGTCCATACTAGAAACTTTTAAACCTCCTAAAATATTATCTTCAGTTAAAGTAACACTAGCAGAACCAGTTGATTCAGACAAAACTTTATATTGTCCATTAGAATAATTTAGATAACCTCTAAATCCATTTACCATCATTTTTAAAACATCAATAGTTTTTTGTTTTGTATCTACTACTCCATTCATGTCTAATAAATTAATATTAGAACCAGATGTGTAAGGTGTTACTTGTTCAGTACACACATCAGCTGCTGTTTGCCAATCTGCATAATTATCATCAAAATAACTATTTGCTATTCCAAGACCAAATCTAGAATTTCTCATATAGTCTAAAGTACACCAAACAGGATTTGAAGAATATTCCCAAGTTGAAGCTGTATCTTCTCTATGTGAACCTGAACCTCCAGTTTTTGTTCCATCTAAATTTGCGTTATAAACTTTTCTTCCTTTTATTTCTGCGTGTACTACTGGAAGTCCTCCAAACGCATCTTGATTCCATTTAAATTTCATTGCTAAATAACTAATACCTCGTAATCTATGGTTAGAAGTCCAGCTACTTAATGCTCCAGTTGTTGTATCATAAGTTTGATCATCTCTACCATCATACCAAGTTACACTTATTAAAGACTCACTATCTTTATAATAATTTGAATCACTACTTGCTACTGTTCTTGTTGTTCCATGAGTTAATGCTCCAGACCATGTAACTTGTTTGTCATCAATCCAAATTTTTTGACATGAGTCATTTGTTCCCTCTGATAAAGCAAATATCATATATAAAAATTCATTATCTGTACCTGATGTTTCAATAAAAGATATAATTCCACCAATTTTTCTTGTGCCATAGATAACTGGAATTGGTGCATTTGCTGATTGTTTATTAACTAATACACCTTTAGCATTTTGTTCTGCTTGTGTATCCATTTGTGGAGTATCAGGAACTTCTGGTTTTCTTAACCATGAAATAACTTGAATACCTATGGATATAGCAGAAAACCAGCCAGAGTATTTACCCCAAAAAGAAGATACTTTACTTACTGCTCTTACTACATTTGATACTGCACCACCCATTAGTGAAAACTCCTTTTATATTTTTTTGATACACGATAGATATAATCTTCATTATCTAATCGCAACCAGTTGATACATTCTCCAACTTTTAATTCTTGTTTAAATTTCTCTATTAATGTTCTCATAACTTTTTGTGTGTCTTTTAATATAACAATATCATATAACCATAGATTGTTTCCACTCCTCCAATTAAAAGGTTGGATATTTCCAGTTTCAATATATTCTTTTTGTGCTTTATCGCTTAAATAAGCCCAGTTATAAAAGAAAGTTTTGTTATCGCTTTTATATTGATTAAGTCTTAAACTAGGTAAAATTTTATAATAGATACTTTGTTCATCAACATATTTGTATTTGTCAAATTTTTTATATAATTCTATTATGCTTTGCCCCATTTTATATCTCTCAAAGTTAATGCTGAAAATTCTAGTCCTTTGTCATTTAAAAAATGTCTTTGTTGAGAACTATCTGATGTAGTGCGACCATTAACTTTTTCAAAATTTCCAAAATGATTTGTAGCTGAAATACCTAAACTAGCATTTGTTCCATTATCATCTATTGCAAAATCTTCTAACGAACCATGAAATAATAAGAAAGGGTCTGCAACTAAAGCACCACTTGATATAACTCCTCTCCAAACTTTAATATCTGTTCCTAGTACATCATTATTTAAAACAGTTGAAATTAAAGATTGGTCTACACCAGAAAACATTAAATCAATACTATTTTTTATTGGTGTATTTGATTCTGGAACATTACCAACTCCCATTAAAGTACCATCTGCATTATAAGTTTGAGATGAACCCTCTACACTACTTGTTAATGTAAAAGCATTATCAGTTTTTCTTACTGGTGTTGAAAATCCTAAATAAACTAAATGACAAAAACTAGGAGTACCAGCTAACGCATTTTTCATTGCTGTTGTTAATCCTCGTGCCATTATTTTGTATATCCTGATGAATCGTATTTATCTTTAACAATTTTAATTATTCTCATTCTACCATTATCATCTTCAATAATAGCATCTATTTTACCACATTGCATTCTAACATTTTGAGGATTAACTGACCTTTCAACTGTTCTTTTTGCTTTTAAACAATCTGACATTTTTTGAGATTGAATATAAGTATGTTCAATAACACCACCTTGATAAAACATACATAATGCTATTACACCTTTAGTTATGACTTCCATTTGCTCTTACCTTATCTTTTATTTTTTCAATTTCATTTAATAATCTTTCAACATCTTTTTGCAACCTTGTTATATTTGTTGCGTTATGACGACTTTCTTTTAGTTCTTGTTGTATATCTTCAATATCTTTTATTGCGTCCTCAATTAATAAAAACTGTTCACTATCTGCTGGAAGTGAACCCATTTCTCCTCTAGGCCATTTAATAGAAAATTCTACTGCACCTTCTAAATCTTTTTTAATTAAATGGTTATCTGTTTCTAATTTATTAAGTCTTTCAATAATTCCAAAATAAGCCCACACTCCTACTGCTACAGCACCTATTATGCTTATCAGATTCTTTAATGGCATATCAACAGATGTAGTTTCAGATACTTTCATTAAAATGCCTCACAAACATCAAATTCATAATTATATAAATCATTAATACCTAAAGTGTATTGTTGCACTTTAGAATCAAGATAAACTGTAAATGGAACATCATCATAAGTTACAGTTTCATCGTTAGATAAATTTTCAATAATTGGAGGTTCTATTGTTACAGTTGCCGCATTACTGGATGGAGTAACATCGGCAACAACCATGTAAACTTTAGTATGTCCTGAAAATTTTATAAAATCTCCAGCTTTAAGAGAACCAGCTGAGTCTGCATTAAATCCATCAATCGCTATTGTATTATCTCCAGCAGTATGAGAACCATTAACAGATATTGTTGTAGTTTCAGAACCTAGTGCGTCTTTTATTTTTGGAGGTATAACTGTAAAAGTTTCTTTTTGTCCTCTTTGTTTAGTTATAAAAGCAAGTATAGGAGCAAATTCTGCTCTAGTTAAATTTACATATTTAATAGTAAATTTCCATCTTTGATTATCAATCTTTCTAGCAAATCGTCTACCACTATCAGATATTGATATTAAAGTATTGCTTTCATCTTTAAATCCAAAAGCATTAAAAATTGGTGATGTAGGTAATTGTCCACTCATTAAATTATATTACTCTTTCCTTTGTCATTTACAGCACTATTAACCATGTTAATAATCATTCCTCTTTCATTTGCTAATAATTGTTGAAACCCAGTTGTATCAACAGCATTAATTGTAAAATTTACATTTACCATCTTACCATCTTGATTAGGCATTATGTACCCTGATTGCCCAGGCACAAATGTCTCAGGACCTCTTTCACCAACTCTATATGCTTTTTCTGCTGTAACTGGACCACCCTCTGCTCTACCTGAATATGTCTGCGACCTGATTGCTGAAACTTTTGCAAAACCTAAAGCTAAACTACTTGCCGCTAAAGCAAAATTAAGAGGAGGTGGATAACCACTATTCAATGCTTTATTAAATGAACCAATCGCATCTATGATAGCTTCAGAAATTTTCCACGCTTTAAATGCCTTAAATGCCCTTCTAGATGTTGTGCTTAAAATTGCTAAAGTATCTTCCTGATTTTTTTTTAATAATTCTCTGCCACTATCTGCTAGTTCTTTATCTCTTATAGCTTGTTCTTTATTTAATTTTTTTATTCTTTTAAATTTCTCTACTTCTAATCTTATAAGTTCTTCATCTTTTTCTTTTTTTCTTTTAATAGCTTTTTCTGCTTCTTCTTTATCCCATTGTGCCTGTATTTCTGCCAATCTTTCTTTACTAAATATTTCAGGACCATCTTCTAAATCTTCTGTTAATTTTTTATTTTCATTTCTAAACTCTTTTAATTTATCAGTTAGATAAACTATTGTTGCCGCTAAAATTGTTGCACTACCAAAAATAATATTCTTTTTAGTTGTAGCATTAAGAGCTAACATTGCTGTTCTTGTTCCCCATATAGCAGTAGTTACACCTTTAATTGCTATTACTACTTCTCCTAAAAATAAAACAATTTTAGTTGCTATAAGTGTTTTAAATGCAAACAATAATAAGTCTGCTTGTTCTACTAAAAATACCATTGCTTTAGCAGTATTTTCAACTGCAACAGCAAGACCTCTTCCAAATTTTTCTGCTAATTGAGATACTTTTTCTTGGTGCATATCAAGGAAATTATTTAAGTCGCCAAATTTTGCTTTTAATTTTGAGAAGAAAGCTGACTCAACAGTTTCCATCTGAAACTTAAACCATTTATCCCCTAACATTGATAATGTTCCAGTAAAGGTATTTGCCATCTCGTTGGCTGCATCCCCAAATGCTCCACCTTTTCCAAACAATTCAAAAAATCTTGCTTTAGTTTCTTCTATGGTAACTTTGGCACCAGCTTTAAATCCCATTAAAGCACGAACACCTCTATCTCTAAATAAGTCTGCCGCACCTATACCAGCACCAAATGACCTTTGGATTTGTTCTGCTGTAGTTCTAAAATCTAGACCAGTAACTGCCGCGACATTACCAGTAATCTCCAACATCTTTGCAAGTTCATCTGCATCTTTAGTTACAACAGCTAGGTTTCCTGAACCTTGTGCAATTTGTTCTAGAGAGAAAGGTACTTTTGCCGCAAACTTGGTTAGTTCTGCAAATGCTTTGTTTCCCTCTTTTGCTGTTTTAAATAAAAATTTAAATCTTAATTGTAAGTTTTCAACATCTGTTGCTGTTTTAATAAATGATTTTCCAACCATTCCAGCACCCAGACCTAGTAAAGCACCTTTAACTGAAAATACAGATTTTCTTAATCCATGTAAACTTCTTCTAATTCTGCCAAATGCTTGTTTGGTTCGGTCTTTTGCGTCTATATCAAATCGTAATTTATTTCTTGCCATGTTTCATTGCGTTTAATTTATGTTGTCTTTCTTCCAGTTTTAGATAACCCATCCAATATTGAAATTCTTCCATAGACATACTCATAACCTCATTAATAGTTATTTTCAACCTATCTGCCAGATAGAATGCGTTGTGAAGTTCGTTGTCTTTAGATAATTTTTTTTTCGACGCTATATGCGTCTTTGAAGTACAGTATTTCTGTTGCAATGGCTGACACTACATCAGGATCAACCTTATTCATAAGGCGATCTCGGTCATCAGGTGTAAAGACTTTTTTACCATCTTTATCTTCTGCTTTTAAAATTAATGCGTCTACCATCATAGATGATATGTCATCATTTTTTGAACCAAGATTACGATACAGTTTTCTTTTTTCTGCAAGAGTTAAAGGTTTAGCATAAATAGTAGTATTCCATTCTGGAACATCTATTTGTTTTCTTTGAATTGAACTGAATTGTTCTTCTGCGTGGTCTAAAATAGAGATTGGTTTTTTAACTTCGTCAGACATAATTGACTTCTACCCTATAAGAGTAGAAATGTCAATTATACTGTACTTCTACTTAAAGCACCAGTTAGAGTAGCATCAAAAGTTGCTTCAATTATACCATCAGTTGGAATAGAAATGGAATTACCAGTAACTAACCATGTTCCTGAATAGTAATAATCGCTAGAGTCAGCACCTTCAGGAAATAAATCTAATGCAACAGATGAACCCTCTGCAAGAGCAATCTGACCATTTGTGTCTGTTTCATCCCAAAAACACTCAACACTAACAGTAGCACCTTTTTTTCCTACTTGGTATGTTTTAGATGTGTCAGTTAAAGTTGTATCTTCTAATAATTCTGCTGTCGTGTTAATCGTAAAACTTCTCACTTCAGCAACAGTATTAGTTCCAATTTTAACTACACCACTTGAACCAGTATGATTTGCCATTATTTAGTATCCTTGTTTTTTTTCATATTGTTTATGATAGGTTTCTTAATATCAACCTCATCATGTTTTGTGTAGCCCATTTTCAAAAAATATTCAACCATATCTTTTGATGTTTCTACAACATCGCCTTTTGGTGTTTTTAATTTAACTCTATTTGTGCTCATAATTATATCCCAGTTTGTACTGCGTTCTCTTTAGTAGCATAAGAGATTGCGTAAGTAAACCTAGC
>MDSY01025239.1_pt1 | contig 12756 bp, 2 predicted proteins | sample 811131 | NCBI WGS metagenome assembly MDSY01 (sample SAMN05326643, study PRJNA326480) | marine metagenome | isolation source: seawater | place: Atlantic Ocean: South West | collected 2010
CATTACTGTGTAAGTGTTTGTGTTTTACTTTACTTATGTATATATGGTACCTATGCAATTCTTTTAGGAATTGCTTGTTGTTGTTGAGTTTGATGCTGTTGTGCGGGCGCTTGTGGCTTGGCTTACTTCTGGAATAGTGATGTTAATGAGTAGGCCATGTGCGAGGTCATGTGCTGGTTAGTGACTTATATTCGAATTACTTTTGGTGCGCGTCACCATGGTGATACGAGCTGTACTGGCTAGTTCAGACCGGTACTTGGGGTTACCAACTCTTGTGTAGTGTTTTACCATCTACCCAACTAAATAGTCTAGTCTCCTCAACATCATGCAGTACAATTGTTTTATCACTAATTTGCCAGTTGTAAAAATATTCATATCCAAATGTAGCTATATCAGATCCCATCTTTTCTATAATCTTATCATTGAAAGTTTTGCAACCATGTGCCCAATTTAACCTAGTGTAAACTGTTAAACATTCTAATATCATTCTAGAATTAGGAGCACTTCCGTATACTGTGCAATCTATTAAAGTATTATTATCTTGTGATGGTTTCATGCCCGCAAAGAAAGTAATCTGAGGAGAAAGTTCATCTAATATAATATCGAAAGGTCTAATTGGCTTTGCATCTAGGTCACAATAAACACCTCCAAAATCTCTTAAGAGTAAGAGTCTGATTCTATCTGCTATAAATGCCCATTTATATAATTCAGGGTCTAGTATGTAGTTTTGTAAAAATGGATCGTCTTTATACAGGTCTTCAAAGATTTCATCATGTCTCCATAACTTATATTCCCAATCCGGATGCATTTCTTGCATTTCTTTACCAAAAGCAACACAATGCTCTGGTATCTCTTTATGTCCTATCCAAATTTGATGTATTTTCTTTGGTATTGCACAATTCAGCTGCTTCATATAGTTTTAAGTTGAGTTTTATACTTCTTATAGTATATTTATACACCTTAAATTAAAATTGTTTACCCTATATTTTAAAAACGTTATGAATTATCGAATTTCCCTTTCAGGTGGTGCTCCGCCGCCACCGCCAGATCCTGATCCTGATCCTGAACTAGCTTGAGTCGTTGCAGGCCCAGATGTATATGCCTGTTGTGGACATGAAACTCTACCTGTACCGTTTGTCATTTGGAAGAAACCATTACCCACTGTAAACGTACCTGGTTGATAGCCAGGTGGTAAATCAAATTCAACATTATATTGATGTAGCCAATCAGTTCCATCATGAGGTTGCCAAGTTGAAGGAGATACTGTTATATTAGTATATCCGTTAGGATTATCAGTGAATACTGTCGTTCCAGGTTGGTTAGGTCCTCCATGACCAGCAGTTCCGTTTATTGAAACAGTAGAAGTTTCACAATTAAAAGTTGGCATGTTGTTTGCCGGCATTGTTACATCAGTGTATACTCCAGTACATCCGTTTGAGTTAATAACTTCGATTGTATAAATTCCAGCATGCATATTAAACAGATTCCATGTGTAGTTTCCAAGATATTGAGCTATTAAACTACCTGAATGTGGTACTGCATTACGGAATCTGAAACTTAAATCATTTGTTCCATTACTAAATCCTCTAATTTGCTGATTGTATAAAGAGAAATTCAACTGACCGTTAGCTGCAGCGCTTTGTCCGTCTCCCCATCCAGTGGTAGAAGAATCTTCTTTACCACTAGGTACATTCCAAACTCCGTTTTGTGCACCTTGCATTACAGCCGTTGAACAAGGATCTCCTGTTGCATTATCTGGACAGTAAATATATCCACCGGCATTAGAATACCCAGCAGGTATTTGTATCTTTGCAGTATATGTAGCTAAACCTTGGGTGTAATTTGCTGGACTAACCGAGAATATAGTTCCTGCAGATACTGTTGCTGGTGTGGCTGTAGATTCATTAACGCCACCATCTGGCTGATTATAGTTAGCTAAATCACATGAGAATAATGGAAGTGTTCCATAAGATCCTGTTTCATTGCATTGAATATAATTACCATGTCCGCTGTTTGAATATCCTAATGGTACTGCAATATTAAACATGTATGTAGTACTACCATTTTGATATGTACTTGGAAAAATAGAATTAACTATTACAGGATCAACACCATTTGTTCCGTTTGTATATTGGACTGGATCACCAATTGGTCCATTTATCATTTGAATAAAAGTATCTGTACAGTCAAATAATGGTAAAGTTGTTGTAGTTGTTGTTCCAGCGACACTAAATCCACATGCCATAGTTACTCCTGAATTACTATATCCGGATGGGACTAAAAACTCTGCTGTATAATAATAATTACCATTTTGATATGTGCTAGGGTTGGAAATGAAATTTAAGGAGTTAGGTATTGGACTATTATTCCATGTAGCAGTCTGAGCAATTTGCGAACCAACAGATCCAGCTGCAACATCAAAACTCTGATTAAAGTCTGAGCATGCGTATGTTGTTAAAGCTGCTGCTGTTCTTCCAGTAAGATTTAAAGTATAATTACCACCGCCTAATGGCATTGTAAATGTACCTTGAGTTCTAGATGTTAACCCACTTGATGGGTTTTGCGAATTCATGCTAGAAAAAGCATTTGCACTTGGTGTAATTGTTAATGCTATTTGACTATTTCCACTAAATACCCTACTATTATTTGAAATCCTCCAAGTATTATCTATAGCAAATGTTTGATTGTAATTTCCTGAAAACTGTACTTGACTATTATCCCAATCACCATCCGGATCAAAACTACCACTATCAGTAAATACTAAAGATGCAGTATAATAATCCTGAGTACTAGTTGCAGAAACAGTAACTGTAGCAGATCCACCACCTTGTGGCATTGAATTTAAAGTTACTAACACATCATCATTACCATCATCAACTGCAGATAATACTCCACCGCCAGCTCCAGTATTTTGTATGTATGTAATTGCATGTGAATATCCTGGAGAAGAGACAAGATCGTACGTATGTGTACCTGATGAACCTGTAACTCCTGTAAATACATGTTGAGTAACATCAACCGATAAATTAGAAACATTTTCAACTAATGTAACAGTATATGTATATTGTGGATTTGTAACTTCTGCTTTTGGAGCAATAAGTGTAGCAGATCCACCACCTAGAGGCATTATTAAGTTTCCTGATACTCTATTTTGATTATTATTCCAATTCAGAGGTCCAAAGAAAGCACTACCATTAACAGTTATTGAATCAGTTATTTGCCAAGCAGCTACTCCAGAGTTATTAGTTATAGGAACTTCATCCGGAATATCAATAACCCAATAACTAGGGGATGGGTTTAAGTACATACTAAATGGAAACGTAGCTCCTGTAATTCCTGTAACCACTGTTGATAAACCTGTTTGTGTACCTACATTAAATGTTGGTGAATGATAATTTCCGCTACTCAATAAATTACCATCGTAAGTTATTGTCGCAGTATGTATAGATTGTGTACTAGTGGCGCCAGTTATTGTTAAAGTACCGTTACCGCCTCCTGGTGGCATTACTACAGCATAACTTACATCAAATAAATCTGCTGGAGCACTACCCAAAGTACCGGATGCTGTAATAGTATTAGATGATACCCCAGTTGCGGAATAATCATAATCCACAGTTGGTAAGAAATTAAAACTACCTGCTATATTAACACCGGCAGCTCCTTGGAGTATTATATTGTTATCAGCGAATTGGCCATTTACTGCTTGAGAAGTAACTATGGTTAAATCGTACTCATATATTATAGGAGATTCTTCTCCTGTTACTTCAACAGTTCCACTACCTCCACCAACTGGCATAGAATCTACTTTTATTTTAATACTTGGAGCTGTTGCGTTTTCTATTGTAGCGATAAGCCCTGTAGTTGCAGTAATTCCAACTGCGTTGAAATTGTAATTAGCATTTGTAGCCGCAGCAATTGTTCCTGAGGTAGGACTGGAACCGGCAACTCCTGTTAATGTTATTGGACTAGCCCAACTAGCATGATCGAAACCATCAACAATAGTTACTACATAATCATATTGAATAGCTGTAGCACTTCCTTGTAATGTAAAACCTCCATTTCCACCACCTGCTGGCATTGTAACTTGACATTCAGCACCATCAGCATTTGAATTTACTGTTGGCCCGGTAGTGATTGCGCTATTATCATTAAACGTTGGATTTAAAATAGCAGATGATACTGTTGCGTTTTGATAACCACTAGATGCTTCTACTAAAGCGGATATATTAAAAGTATCTCCTGTATAACCGTTTAAAATAAATTGACTATCGCCAGATACCATTTGAGCACCTGTTATTACTTCATTTACCTTAAGGTTATATCTATATAAAGGTTGGTTTATTTGGCCAAATACATATATTCTTACCCAACCATCTGTTGCTGGCATTACAAATTGTCCAGCCCATTGTGGGTCTGTTATACCAGTAGTTAATTGTATATTTGAAAAAGCATTCTGAACGTCAGTGTTAGTACCATTACCATTATAGTTTAAGTATTGTGGTGTTATAGATAATACATTAATTGAATAATCACTAGGATATGGTAAAAAATTGACATCAATATCATGTGTTGTTCCTGCAGCTGCAATAAATTTATATCTTTGAGAGTATGTTAAATAAGTACCTGCTGCATTTGTCCAACCGCTTGCTGGAGTTTCCGGAGAAGGTTCTATCATTCCAGATGGAGATTGTGAATTACCTAATGCATTAGTTGAATCTACAGTAGCATTAATTACATCAACCATTATAGTTCTTTCAATTGCAGTAGCCGAACCTTCAATATCAAGGCTCTCTGCTTGATTACTTGAAGGAATAATTACTGTAAAAGTTACCTCGTTTTGTATATTATTTACAGATACACTAGTAATTATACTAGAATCAGATATACTTGCTACACCTATAGATAGGTTATCATAGCCTGGATCTGCATCACATCCTATAGTTATAGTACCGGCATTGCTTCCGGCTACTCCTGTAAACGTAAAAGTATCATTATCAGCCCAATATACTGCGTTTGAAGGAATATCATCCACGGAACCATTAACAATTAAATCGTTAACGTCTATTGTTACTGTAAATTGTGGAGCAGGGCATGTATAAGTATTAGTCCATGCTGAACCGTTCCAATAATAAACTATTGTTGTACCGGCCACAATTGGTGCAGTTGCATACCAACCGGCTGGAGCGGGATCACATGTATATGTAGTAGTTTCTACACATAATGTTGTAATACCATTAATCATTGAATTAACCCAACTACTATTAGCAAAACTTAAACCACTATATACTTGTCCAGCTGGAGTTGTACTATTTGATAAAGATGAATATAATGTTGTATCAACTACAGTACTACCAGTACCAACAAATTGAGCAATATTACAAAAAACTTGAACATTATTAGAATCAGCCGCAGGAATTAAAGTATTGTTAAAGTAAGTACTATTTTCTTCTGGTGTGTCATCTGTAATTAAGATAATAAGTTTTAAAACGCCAGATCTCCATTGTCCTGCAAAAGAATTTTGTACAACTTCATAAGAAGCAGTACCTCCACATTCAATAGAAGAACCTAGAGACATACCATTAGAGTTATTTGTTGAGTCTATTGCATTTAAAGCGTGAGTAAACCCAGTAGAACTAGTTCCTAAATTCCCAACTGCGTTCATTTTTTCTTGACAAGTTATGAAAATATTACCGCCGCTTTGGTGTGGATTTGATATATTAATTTTCTGATCATCTGGTAAATCCTGATAATAATCGGAACTTCCATAGTTCGGATTACCGGAGCCAACTGTACCATCAAATGTAACTAAACCCAACCTGTAATTACCACCAGACTGAGAAGCAATTTCACCAACTATATTATTAATACCTGCTTTAACACCATCAATAGCGTCAGACATAGAACCTGTATAGTCAACGACAAATACCACGTCCATTCCTTCTTCACAAATATCTGAAAGACCAGCATTGCTAGTAGATGAATTTGCATAGATTTCCTCTAATGTATTGAACTCACCATAAATATTGGTTGAAGTTCCATTACCAGAACATATATCAGAACCGCCAGATACTAAATCTGGGTCATATATAATAGGAATCTCATACGCTGGTTCATCACAGTTAAGTGGATTTGTAAATTGTCTTACTGATATAGCCATTCATTCAAATAATTTAATTTATTTATATCTTTTTCCAAATAAGTGTTGCAGTATATCCAGATGCATTAGAACCACCGTCAGTGAGTTGCAAATAAATATAATCTCCACCTAAATCATTAACCGATTGATCAGGGAATAGATGTGTGTCCATTCTCGTATTTGCAGCATGCTGCCATGCACTATTAGCAACATCTGTTACTTGACCTAGGCTATTTACTCTTTTTATTTTAAAGTATGAAATATTAGTTGCAAATGCAGCACCAAAACTAGATTCTACAGAGTGTAAGTAATATGCAGTACCTAAACTTGTTGGTACTTTTACAAATGCTTTTTCAACACCAGATGCACTAAATACTTCATCTCTTGCAACCGGGTTAAGAGCTATATGTTCATATTCATATCCAAATCCAGGAGCACCATCGTTACCATCTGAACCAGCTTGACCAGGACCACCTGGAGAACCAGGAGAACCGGGAGAACCAGGACCACCTGGACTACCGTCACTACCATCACTACCATTTGAACCATTTGAACCGTTAGCACCTTCTAGAGATTCTAACCATTCTACTTCAGTACCAATAAATCCAGCGTCAACTGCTATTTGATATGCACTCTTACCAGTACTACCTGGAGAACCAGGACCACCTGGACCACCTGGAGAACCTGGAGAACCAGGACCACCATCTGAACCATCTGAACCGTCTGCTCCATCAGCACCGTCTGCGCCATCTGCACCGTCTGCACCATCTGAACCAGCACTTCCTTCTAGAGACGCTAACCATTGTACTTCAGTACCAATAAATCCACCATCAACTGCTAATTCGTATGCAGTCTTACCTGAAGGGCCAGGACCACCTGGACTACCATTTAAACCGTCACTACCGTTTGAGCCGTCTGAACCAGGTTGACCCGGAGAACCAGGACTACCTGGAGAACCAGGACCACCTGCAGGACCAGGACCACCATCACTACCATCTGCACCATTTGAACCTACTAGAGATTCTAACCATTGTACTTCAGTACCAACAAATCCACCATCAACTGCTATTTGATATGCAGTCTTACCTGAAGGACCAGGGCCACCTGGAGAACCTGGAGAACCAGGACCACCATCTGAACCATCTGAACCATCTGAACCATCTTGACCAGGACCACCATCTTGACCAGGACCGCCATCTGCACCATCTGCACCATCTGCACCATCTGAACCATTGTTACCATCTGCACCGTTAGATCCATCTGCACCTATTAGAGATTCTAACCATTGTACTTCAGTACCAATAAATCCACCATCAACTGCTATTTGATATGCAGTCTTACCTGAAGGACCAGGGCCACCTGGAGAACCAGGACCACCATCTGAACCATCACTACCATCTGCACCATCTGAACCATCTGAACCATTGTTACCATCTGCACCTACTAGAGATGCTAACCATGAAGCTTCATTACCAATAAATCCATCTGATACTGCTAATTCGTATGCTGTAGGACCAGGACTACCTGGAGAACCAGGACTACCTGGAGAACCAGGACCACCATCTGAACCGTTACCACCAGGACCACCAGGACCACCTGGAGAACCAGGGCCACCAGGTGCACCATCTGAACCATCAGCTCCATCAGTACCAGGTACACCATCTGCACCATCACTACCATCTGAACCATTTGAACCAGGATTACCATTTGAACCAGGATTACCATTGTTACCATCTGCACCATCAGCTCCAGGATTACCATCGGAACCAGCTGCACCATTAGTACCATTCATACCTAGGAAAGTATATTCCATTACGTAGCTCTCTGTAATACTTGGAGCTACACCGCTAATATATTTTACATCATATACATTAATACCTTGTTGACCTGCAGTAGCTGAACCAGAAACTTCTAAGATTAAATAATCATTAGATATTGTGTTGTTGTTATTTTTAATAACAATATAACCTCTAACTACATCAGAACCATAATCATCCCATGTATCTAAATATGATATAACATTTGTTCCATCTGCAGTAGTACCATTAATTGCAATTTCAGAAATTGTTCCTACTGTATTACTATTAACTCTAAAATGTCCTGAAGCAATTGCTCCAGCTGTATTATTATTACCTTCAAATTTATACAATAATCCGCCTTTATCTCCTTGTGCACCGATTGTACCTGGAGAACCTGGAGAACCTGTTGCTCCACCTGCACCATCTGCACCATCTGCGCCGTCAGCACCAGGATTACCACCTGCACCATCTGCACCAGGATTACCATCGGAACCAGGATTACCACCTGCACCATCGGCACCAGGATTACCATCGGAACCAGGATTACCACCTGCACCATCGGAACCATCTGCACCAGGATTACCATCTGCACCATCTGCACCAGGATTACCATCTGCACCAGGATTACCATCTGCACCATCTGCACCAGGATTACCATCGGAACCAGGATTACCATCTGCACCATCTGCACCAGGATTACCATCGGAACCAGGATTACCTTGTCCACCTGCTGGTCCCGGGTTTCCTGTTTGGCCTGTAGGACCTTGAATAGATCCGCCACTAACCCATGCAGTTCCGTCCCATATATGTAGTGAATCATCTTCTTGAACAATATAAGCATCACCTTGTACATTTCCAGCTCCAGCGCCTATAGGTAATTGACCTATATCTGCAACTTGACCTTGCATTGATATTCCAGTACCTGTAGAACCAGGAGGGCCAGGTAAGCCTGACGGACCTTGTCCACCACCAGGGCCTGCTGATCCTGCTGGACCTTGTCCACCTGGAGAACCAGGACTACCTGGAGCACCATCGTTACCATCGTTACCATCGTTACCATCTGAACCTGGTTGACCCGGAGAACCAGGACTACCTGGAGCACCAGTACCATCTGCACCATCTGCACCATCTAGGCCATCGTTTCCGTTTTTAACCCATTGTACTGATAAAATATTAGTATCACCTGGTACTGAATCTTGCGGGGTTCCAGCAACTATGCTTAATGCAATAGCTACTACATTACCTGCAACAACATACCTTAATGTACCACCAATTAAATGAGTATTGTTACTATTATCTTTGCTTTGAACTACGATCCAACCATCTGGATCGGGAGCATCATTATCTGCCCATAGTGTTAAGAATGTACTTTGGTCTAGTCCATAATAATCTAATTTGTTAAAGTATATCCAAGTCGTATTTGTAGCAAAATTTACATCCATTGACATAAAACCAGCTGCAGGATTTACGGTATTATTAGGATCCCATCGCCAGTTTAATCCACCTCTAAAGCCATTTACACCATCAGAACCAGCAGCTCCATCTGCGCCATCTGCGCCAGCAGCCCCATCGGCACCATCAGCACCGGCAGCTCCATCGGCACCATCAGCACCAGATACACCATCTAATGTAAATGCTTCAAAGTTACCGGGGTAATTTTGTAATAAAGTTAGATTGGCTGAAGTAGAATTACCACCTTGTGACATTGTAAAGTCAACAGTAGCAACATATTCACCATTACCGAAACTAGGTGTTTGTGCTGAATATCCTTCTAATCTAAATACATCTCCATCTTTAACATCTATAGTTCCATTTCCTAGTAATAATCCTGCTGAGTTATCAAAGTCTAACATTACTCCTATAAAGTCAAACTCTCCTTGTTCACCTTGAACACCTGGAGGTCCTACTGGACCTAAACTACCGTCTGAGCCATCAGCTCCAGCAGCACCATCAGCTCCATCTCCTCCATCTTGGCCATCTGCGCCAGGATTACCATCTGCACCAGCAGCTCCATCTGCACCATCAGCTCCGGCGGGACCGTCTGGGCCTGCTGGGCCTTCTGGGCCTGTAGCTCCTGTTGAACCATCAGAACCATTATTACCATTAGAACCTGGAGGGCCATCTGCACCTGGAGGGCCGTCTGGGCCTGTTGGGCCAGAACCACCAGCTGGACCTTGACCTCCTTCTACACCTGGAGGGCCCGCTGGACCTGGATCACCAGGGCTACCTGGAGCACCAGGGCTACCTGGAGCACCTTCATTACCGGCACCACCATCAGCACCATCAGCACCATCTGTACCATCGTTTCCGTTTTTAACCCACTGTATTGATAAAATATCATCTGCGTTTACTGAATTTTGTGGAGTTCCAGCAACTAAGTGTAAAGCTACTGCAATCACATTACCCTGAACAAGATACCTTAATGTACCTCCGATTAAGTGTGTATTATTATTGTTATCTTTGCTTTGAACTACTATCCAACCATCTGGATCTGGAGCATCATCATCTGCCCACAATGTTAAGAATGTACTTTGATTTAACCCGTGATAATCCAATTCGTTAAAATATAACCAACCTGTGTTTGTAGCAAAATTTACATCCATTGACATAAAACCAGCTGCAGGAACTGCAGTATTACTAGGGTCCCATCGCCAGTTTAATCCACCTCTAAATCCATTATCACCTGTTGCACCGGCAGGGCCAGCAGCACCATCAGCGCCAGTAGCACCATCTGCTCCATCTTGACCATCAGCACCATCTGCACCAGCAGCTCCATCTGCACCATCAGCTCCGTCTGCTCCATCTGCTCCATCTTGGCCATCAGCACCATCTGCTCCATCTGCTCCATCTAACGTAAATACTTCAAAGTTAGAAGGAAAGTTTTGAAGAAGCTGTAAATTAGCCATGTTTGAGTTATTTTGCTGAGCAATTGCAAAGTCATTAATAGCAACAAAAAGACCGTCGCCAAAACTAGGACTTGAATCATATCCACTTAATCTAAATACATCACCATCTTTAATATCTAAAGTTCCATTTCCTATTAATAATCCTGTTGCTAGGTCGTAATTTAACATTACTCCTATAAAGTCAAACTCTCCTTGTTCACCTTGAGGACCTAGTGGACCTTCTGGGCCTAGTTGACCTGCTGGACCTACTGGACCTGGACCGCCTGTTGCACCTGGACCACCGTCAGCACCGTCAGCACCATCAGCACCATCGGCACCATCGGCACCATTAGTACCGTTTGTTCCATTAATACCAGGTGAACTACTTAGATTAATAATCCAATTATTACTATTTAATAAGTTGCCATTATTTAATATATGTGAGAATGTTAATTGATCTCCGCTATAAGCAGTTACTACAGCAATTTGTACATTAGTCATATCTAATGGATATGTGATCGAAATATATTCACCACCAACATAAGATAAACCAGAGTCTACTGTTAAAGTATTACCTGCATTATTTGAGTGTGTATCAGTTGAAGTTGTAGAAAAGTCTACTGAAGCTCCATCTGCTCCATCAGCACCAGCAGCTCCATCTGCGCCAGCAGCTCCATCTGAACCGTCAGCACCATCTGCGCCAGCAGCTCCATCTGCTCCATCAGCACCAGGATTACCATCTGCACCAGGATTACCATCTGCACCTGGATTAGCAGATATGCATATTCTGTAATCTTGACCAGTATCTGTAACTAGCATAGCTGGATTACCACTTGTATCAAAATCAGCTGTACTAAAACCTCCGCCATTTAGATTAAAATCATTTCCACTAAAATTACTAAGGTATATAGTGGCATCTGTAGCTAGCCAAGTTACACTTGTAATAGTATATGATGCTACGTTACCTGACATATCATCTATACTTAATGTTGCTCCTGCTTCTGCATGTTCAGCTATGACATATAAAAATTCAGTACTAGCAACTGAAATATCTTGTTGTGTGGATGTTGGTGCATAAGAACCAGCATTAGCATAAGAACCGGTCTGCCCACTGACATATTCATTCGAATTATTACCTCTAAACAAACCACCTGGTAGGCCAGCTCCTATAAAAAATGGTAATAATTGACATCCACCACTTTCTCCAGCAGCCCCATCTGCTCCATCAGCACCAGAAGCTCCATCTTCTCCATCAGCTCCAGGATTACCATCAGCACCAGGATTACCATCAGCACCAGGATTACCATCAGCACCAGGATTACCATCTGCACCATCTGCACCAGGATTACCATCGGCTCCTGTTTCACCTTGAGCACCTTGAGAACCTTCAACTTTAATTATACCATTCATAGAAGCTGAATGCCCAACTACAGTACAATAATAATAATATTCATCTGGAGCATCCATCGGAATAGTAAAATATATGTAATCACCATCCTGAATTGGTAAAGTACCGCTTGCTAATCCAGCTGGATCATTTGCAGAATAATCGTCATTGATTGAAATTCCTATAGGATGACCTCCTGAAGAATTCTTAAATTTATATTTTGCACCTCTCTGTACATATAAAGTAGGATTAATATTGTAAGAACCACCTCCTTCATAAGAACTATCTTCATTTACAGTATATGATAAACCACTTGCACTAAACTCAAATAATCTAATTTGATCAATTACAGTTGTATATTCAGTACCATCTGACATAGTAATGGTTTGTACACCATCTGTAGCTCCAACTGATGCTATTGTTACACCACTACCAGTAGTTATTTTAGTCCACGATGCAATTTGTGTTGCATCTGCCGCAACTAACAAATATAAACCGTTATTTTCAACAGTATCTTCTGTTACTGCAACAACCATTCCTAAATATGCG
>MDSY01125586.1_pt1 | contig 12756 bp, 11 predicted proteins | sample 811131 | NCBI WGS metagenome assembly MDSY01 (sample SAMN05326643, study PRJNA326480) | marine metagenome | isolation source: seawater | place: Atlantic Ocean: South West | collected 2010
CACTTAGCCTTTCCGTAACGTTGGACCAACTTGTTCCAGCGTTGTAGACCAAGTATACTTTGGGAGTATTCTCCCAATCTGGGTGCATTGCCATCCCTAGAAGCCCGGGCTCTGCACCATTGCCGCCGTATACATTCAGGTTTAAAACGTTTGTATATGCTCCTGTTTCTGGATCGATTCGAAATACATCTCCTGGTCTTGTCGTAGACCAAATCATGTCGTCAGGTCCCCACAAGATCTCCCATGGAACCTGTAGGCCTGTCACTAAATCGTATTCAGTTAAAATTGTTCCTTCGATATCCCAAGTGTCTTGAGATATAGAGTTTTTTGGTGAGATTACCAATGTTAAGATGGAGACAAACAGGACAAGTAGGTTTTTCATGCTAGTTTCAGGTTTCAATTGGGGCGCAATTTACGTGCGACATCCCTTAAGTTGGGTATTTAGCCAATTAATCTCCCAGACATATTGCCGATTTCGAAGGGATTAAGATCATTCCGTTCTGTAAAAGCTCAGCTTTTCCTGCAAAAATATTTTTACCATTTGTGTTTATCTGAACGGCTTCATGCGATTTGTTAATGTAAACCACACTTTGTTCACCAAGGTATTCTCTTGTTATTTTTAGGAGCGTGTGTGAAATTGCTTCGATATCACAAGATCCATAAATGAAAGACATTCTTGATCGGCGAAGTTTAATCCATTCAGAGGTCCACAAAAGATTCACGTGTTCTTCATCAGAAAGGTCGTCAAACCTCATGAACCGCTTGTTGTCAGGATGATTACCACCCACATCAGAAATTTCGTCACCGTAATAAATACAAGGGATGCCAGGCATCGCCATGATGTAAGACATCAGCATTCTCATTTTCTCATATCCTTGACCTCCCTGCTTGTGTTTAATGCTTTGAGTCCAGCCTTCATAATGGCCACTGTTTTCCGGAGTAACACCTCCATCAGCTAGTGACGTAAACCGGATGCGGTCTTTGTTCCCTGTCATATTGCCCATCAGGTTGTGTGCCCCGTATGACTTTAAAGTGGCGTGCGCGACATTGGCAAGATTTTCAAAAGAGGCTTGATCAAATGCGAATGCATCCACACAGGCATTGTAGTGCTTAAAATCGAATTGTGCATCTAACTTTCCCGATGAGATGTCGCTGCGAATCAAAGAAGAGGAGCCCTGTGTTCCCCCTATTTGGAAAAGCCGGCGTCCACGTTTCCGATTCATTGCTTTCATTTTTGTTGTCAGGGTTCGCCAGAACACATCAGGTACATGCTTTGTAGAATTGTGCCTAAAGCCATCAATGGATGAGTTCTTAACCCACCACATTGCGGAGTCTGTCATTGCTGAGTAGACGACCTTGCGGGAAAGGTCTAGCGAGGGTAGAAATGTGTCGAACCATGTTTTGTGTTTGTGTTCGTCATATCTCTCAGTATTTGTGGAGTCATTTTTCAGATTCAGACCTGTAAACCAATCTGGGTGGTTTTTGTAGATTGGGTGATTTTGATGTACGTGGTTCGATACATAACCTAAGATTACATTCATGTCTGCCGAATGTGCATAATCTACAAAGCCATTAAATTCAGCTCTAGATCCGAAAGCTGGGTCGATTAACTTGTTGCTGGTGGGCCAATCTCCATGGAAACTTGAAAACTTACTGGATATCTCTGTTCGTGGATCAGACCAAGCTCCCCAAGCACCTTTTGCATTCTTGGAGATAGGGCTAAGTAAAACAGTATTGACTCCCAATTTGTCAAAATACCCATCTGCGATCTTGATAGCAATCCCCGTGATGTCACCACCTTGGCGATTGGCAATAGGCATGATGTTCTTGTCATTGACGGGGCTGTCATTGTTTGGCATTCCATTGTTAAACCTGTCGACCATTAAACAATATATAACCATTGATTGCCAATCTTTTCTGTCTAAAAGTTCGGTAGAAACAATCGGTTTTCCATACTCAAGAGGAATGCGGATTTCAGGTCCTCTAACACCATTTTTAACAGGGAAAATTCTAAGGTGTGATCTTTTTAACGAGGTTGCCGAATTGGGTGTTTTTAGACGCGCATTGCGAAGAAGCCCCATCTCAATTTTTTGAACAAAACGATCTTCCCAAAAGCACCAAAGCTCTGCTCCATAGTCCCCTTGAATTTCAAGATCATATCCTTCTTGATCTGCTTGCGTAACTTTAATTGAAGGGGGGGCTGAAGAAGGAGTTACTTGTAACAAAGAATTCCATTCTTGCGCATCATTGAATATGGAGTCTTTGTTCGCGGGATCTAGACCCCAGATGTTGTCCGTGACTATTTGGTATGAATGGTTTCCAAAGGGAACGTTAATGGTTACATGCCAAACACCATTTCCGTCTTTCATTAAAGGTGTTGTCAAAGGACTCCAGCCGTTCATAGAGCCGGCTAGATAAACATGTTCTGCATTAGCCATCCTCTTGCCACTTGTTTCAATTTTTACAGCTTGTAATTCAGAAGCAAAGACCGGGATATCTCGTTTAGCTTTGTTGACACCTTGCTTTACAAACAGGGAAATGATTCCAACGCCATTTGAGGGTTGTGTTTTGATGAATGCTTCCTTAGAACTGTTGAAGTGTATTCTTAGAGACTGAAAGCTGTTTTGGTAATACAATACAGAATCTAATTTTTCACCATAAAGCAAGTAATCTTGAAGGTTAAGATAAGTTGAGTCAAATGACAGGTAGATAGGAGTGGTGGGTCCCCATTTACTCCAGCCATCTCCTTCACTTAGTATTTCTTTTACCTCTGTAAAATTATCTGAAGATCTGATGTTCTGATCCCCAGGTTCACTTGAGCAACAAAAGAGGAAAAGGGTTGAAATGCAGAAAGCAGTCGCAAGGTTGAGTCGATTTGTTTTCATTCTTAAAGATGAAAAACACCTACGATACTTGTTAACTCTTGCAGCACTCTTGCAGCGCATTCGGAAAGTGCTTCTTCAGAAATGTCAAGGTCACCTGGAAGTGCCATTTGTAGAACGCTTTCTTGAAGCGTACCGCCATTTAGGGCTTTTTGCTGTATCAATAGAACTTTGATAGCATCACCGTTGTAGCCGAATATGCCCCAATCGACACTGACACCCAATTGTGAATTCAAATTCATAGTCTAAATATACATGTGAAAGTGTCACTTTTACACTTTATGCAATAATCACATCACAAATAAGAGAGTTTGTTATTTTTTTAGTGATAACCAGATTCAATACCACCACGTATTGGAGTTTTATATGGCTGGGTGTTTTAAGCTTATTGTATTTTATACAATAAGTTGTGTTTTTTGTTGTTTATTAAATATGTTTTGCTAAATTTCGGATGCTAAGAACATGATAAAACACAAAAATTGAAAAAAATTGCAGTTCTAACTTCAGGTGGTGATTCTCCAGGCATGAATGCAGCAATACGTGCAGTTGTGCGTACAGCGGTTTTTCATGAACTTGAGGTTTGCGGAGTTTTTAAGGGGTTTCAAGGTTTGGTAGATGGTGATTTTAAAAAACTCCACGTGAGGTCGGTTGCAAAAATACTGGGGCGTGGAGGTACAATTTTAAAGTCAGCAAGATGTGAGGAGTTTAGAACCAAAGATGGAAGATTGCGGGCTTTGGAGAACCTTCGTAAAAACGAAATCGATGGGCTTGTTGTCATAGGGGGGAATGGAACTTTTGCGGGTGCCATGAAATTTTATGAGGAGCATAATTTTCCAATTGTTGGTTTGCCTGGTACGATCGACAATGATCTAGCTGGCACTGACAATACGATAGGTTTCGATACAGCGACCAATACTGTTGTGGAGGCAGTCGATAAAATCCGTGATACAGCTGACAGCCACAACAGACTGTTTTTTGTAGAGGTTATGGGACGAGACAATGGCTTTATTGCATTGCGTGCAGGAATTGCTACTGGAGCAATTGCAGTCATGACTCCTGAAACAGGTCTGGACGCTGATGATTTAATTCAAGTCCTAGAAGCTGGCCAAAGAAGTCAAAAATCCAGTAGTATTGTGATTGTAGCTGAAGGCGATAAATCTGGAGGTGCATATGAGCTTGCGAAAAAAATTCAAAATAAAACAGATTTATACGATATTCGAATTACAGTATTGGGACACCTTCAAAGAGGAGGAGCACCTTCATGTTCTGACAGAGTTATGGCTTCCAGACTTGGTGTTGAAGCTATTGAAGCATTAAAAAAAGGCGAGTCAAATTGTATGATAGGAATTGTGAATAATAGATTAATTTCGACCCCGTTTGAAAAGGCGGTTGTCAATAAGATACATACATTACAAGATGAGGTGCGAATTGCTCGCATTTTATCCATTTAACAACGAATACAGAATAAAATTAGATGTCAATAAAGCGCATAGCTATTAATGGTTTCGGTCGAATAGGTCGATTGTCATTTAGATTGTTACAAGAGAGAAATGATTTGGAGGTTGTTGGCATTAATGATTTAACAGATGTCGCAACACTCGCTCATCTTCTTAAGTTTGATAGCATTCATGGAAAGTTTACTGGCACAGTTGAAGTGATCAATGGTGATCTTATCGTGAATGGCAAAGTTGTCAAAGTATCTGCCGATCGAAACCCTTTAAACCTTCCTTGGGCAGAATTAAAAGTAGATACTGTGATTGAATCTACAGGAGCATTCAGAACGAAAGAGAAGGCTTCAGCTCACATTCATGCAGGTTCAAAAAAGGTAGTGATTAGCGCTCCAGCTTCGAATGATGTAAAAACAATCGTATTGGGCGTTAATGATGATATTATAGAGAAATCTGATGTTGTCTTAAGCAATGCCTCATGTACTACAAACTGCTTGGCACCAATGGTGAAAGTGTTGGACGACTGTTTTGGGATTGAACGAGGTTTCATTACGACAGTCCATTCTTATACATCAGACCAAGTTTTGCAAGACTCTCCTCACGCTGATCTTAGACGATCTCGTGCAGCAGCGGTGAATATCATTCCAACATCTACAGGAGCTGCTGCTGCTGTAGGGCTTGTTTTACCAAAACTTGCGGGCAAGTTAGATGGATTGGCAGTGCGTGTTCCCACACCTACAGGATCTATCACAGACTTGACAGCGGTTCTGAATCAGGATGTTACAGTTGAGCAGGTGAATGCAGCGATGAGAGTAGCTTCTAAGGGGCCTATGAAAGGCATTCTTAGTTACAGCGAAGATTCTTTAGTGAGTTCAGATATTGTGGGTGATCCCCACAGTTGTATTTTTGATTCCGATTTAACAAGAGCATCAAAGAATGTAGTTAAATTATTTGGGTGGTACGATAACGAAGCGGGCTACGCTCATAGAATTGTGGATTTAGTTAGTAGGATATAATAAGAATCAAATGATCATATTAATAGCAGATAGTGGTTCAACAAAGAGTGATTGGATCGCCATTGATGAGGAAGGAAACGAATTAGCTAAGTTTAGTACAATCGGTTTTAATCCTTATTTTCATTCTTCTAAACTTGTAGAGAAAGAACTTTCAGGCCACATTGAGTTGATGAACATTGCCTTAAATGTAGGTAAAGTCTTTTTCTATGGTGCGGGCTCAAGTTCTAAGGAGATGTGCTCTGTGATCGAAAAAGGACTAAGTGGGGTGTTTACTCAAGCTGAGATTCATGTAGGTCATGATCTTGATGGGGCTGCATATTCAACTTGGTCAGGGGAGCCGGCCATTACATGTATATTAGGTACAGGATCAAACTCTTGTTTTTTTGATGGCATGAAAGTTCATGAAGAGGTCCCATCTCTTGCTTACATTTTAGGTGATGAGGGAAGTGGCAGTTGGTTTGGTAAGCGTTTGTTGCGCGCTTTTTTTTACAAACAGTTGCCTCAATCTATCCATGATGATTTCGTGAATGAATTCGGCTTTACTGTTACTGATGTCAATAGAAAGGTCTATACAGAAACTAATCCCAACGTGTTTCTTGCAAGCTTCATGAAGTTTATCGAAAAGCATCGAGATGCAGAAATAGTTAAAAGTTGGCTTCAAGATGGTTTTGGTGCGTTTCTAGATGCCCACGTAGCTTGTTTTAAAACTCACCAGGAAATGCCAGTTCATTTTATTGGAAGTGTTGCCTTTCACTTTGCTGAAGATCTGAAACAGGCCTGCAAAAAAAGAGATATTCAGATGGGTAACCTAATCAAAAAGCCAATTGAAGGTCTTGCTAAATATCATACTGAATGCATTCTTAAATAAGAATGTAAGACAGGTGGTTTGATGGCGTTGTTTTCTTTTAGCTCAGTCTGCCCATGCACTGTTCGCGCTACCAGGACTCCCTCCGAAGGCATTTGAAGACACCCATGATTCTGGTAAAAGGTTGTCATATGGATTGCCACGCCATTCTAATGTAGATCCACCTCCGTCTGGCTCGGATGGCCATCCATTGTAATCACTGTAGGTCACTTGGTTTGATTCAGATCCATCGGCTCTTAGCAGGCGAATGGTTTCCCCGCCGTTGTGTAAGTTAGAACTGCTTGAAAAGGGCAGTAAAATAGTGAAGGGGGGAAGTTCACCCAGATATGAAGTTGTGTCGTTTGCAAAAATGATATATGAGTTGGGTTCCATGTATGTCTCATTTGGAACTGTTGCGTTGATCGCGTCAGCCAATTTCCATCCGCCAAGTTGAAGTCCAAACTCATGTGGATTGTAAATCTCAACAAATTCCCACTCTGTGTCCGTGCCCTGTTCAGTTGATGGATTGTAGTGTATTTCAGATATCTTAGGTTCGTAAATGGGTAAGCCCTCACATGAGAGTCCGTAAGACGAAAGTAGCATTAACAAATCAGATCCGTCAACTGTTCCATTTCCGTTCAGGTCAACTGGACATTGAGCAAGAGCCGAAATGCCGGATGTGAGGAGTAAGCTGGTAAAAAATGTTTTCATTGCTTTTTACAGCAAAGAAGCCACATCTTTTCATGCTGCACACATGGAATTTGTGAGCGAATGTAAGTGGTTTATAATTGTAAATCTATCCCAACAGGACAGTGGTCAGATCCCATAACATCATTTAAGATAAAGGAGTCAGAGATTTTATTCACGAGCCTGTTGCTGGCTAGCATGTAGTCAAGTCGCCAGCCTACATTTTTTTCTCGAGCTCCACCACGGTAGCTCCACCAACTGTATTTCACAACGTTTGGGTGCGAAGAACGCCATGTGTCAGTGAATCCCGCCCCCAAATGCTCACTCATTCCATCAATTTCTTTCTGGGTATATCCAGGTGTTTTGTTGTAGTTGGGCTTGGGCCGTGCTAGGTCGATTGCAGAATGTGCAACATTTAAATCACCACAACAGATGACAGGTTTGTCAGAATCAAGTTTCACCAAATAATCACGAAACGCCATGTCCCAAGTTTCACGAAAAGGGAGTCGTTTTAAACCTGAAGAGGCGTTGGGCGTGTATACAGTTACATAATGAAAATCTTTAAACTCGGCGTGGAGGACACGGCCTTCAGTATCGAGCTCAGCTACACCGATTCCTGCAGTGACTTTGATGGGCTCTATGCGTGTGATGATTGCTGTCCCAGAATATCCTTTCTTGATGGCGGATGAACTAAATACCTGGTATTCCTTCAACGATGAAAGATCAGAGAGCGCTTCGTGTACTTGATCATCTTGGGCTTTTGTTTCTTGAAGTCCGATCACGTCCGCGTTAAATTCAGCTACAATTGAATTGAAATTTTTTTTAACGACTGCTCGTATTCCGTTTACGTTCCAGCTTAATAGTCTCATGATGGTGGTAGATAATGTGGGTTAGATTTCCAAACTTTGATCAGATTGATTAGAATATCGAGCGTTCCATGGAGAAGAATAAAGTCTCCAGTTTGATACAAATGATTTAAATAAGCAGTTGAATTTGAAAACTCATCAGAAGCCTCAAGGTTGAGGAACTGTGATCCATCTGGACAAGGGTTGATGTGAAAAAGAGAATAGCCCTTCTCAACAGAGGAGTAAGTGGCTACAATCATTCCTTCAAGGTCGTGACCAAGTTCTATGGGGGCTGGTTCTCGCATTAAGTATCCATTCCAAGGGCCAATGTGCCCCAGACTGAAGTAGGGGTATAGCCATGGTTTATGTGGGATTTTCAGCTCAGTTAATTCCTTGCAAAGCTTTTCTGTATGGTGTCGAATTTCGTGTGCATGAGTTTTATTTGGTTGGTAGTTAGAAAAACCAGCCCAGCAATTCTCAGGTGTGTAAAATTCTGTGACGCCCAGATCTAATTTGTAATCAAAAGAGGAGTCTTTGTCTAAAATATAGCCAGGGTAGTACCATTCTCTTTCATTTTCTATTCCAAATTCAATCTCCTTCAACATCGTCACCTTTCCCAAACTCCATTCGGAATAGCGTTCGTCATACAATCCAAGTAGGCTTGCCATGCTTTTTTCTCCCATGTCGAAGTAGCTTACTGCGATGAGCTGATCTCCATCGTAAATGCATACTTCTCGAGTGTCGAATACAGTGGTCTCAAACCCCGCTTTCAGATATTCTTTAAGCGTAGCATGAATGAAACCCTTGAATCTGTGTTTGTGTGCTGCGTAAAGAGTTTCCTTGTCTTGTGTGGGATTTGCTTCTCCAAAAACTGTGCGAAATCTTCCATCGACTCTTCGAAGAAGTTTTCTTTGGCTTTTTCTCAATAAAAAATCGTTGAGTTTGACTCGAATGTTTACGACAGAAAAAAGTTCGTCATCAATGCATAAAAGATCCATCTTGTAGAGCATGACCGCACCTCTAAACCAACCTGAAGCCAGGTATTGATCGTAGCGAACTCTTGAAAGTTTTTGTGGATAGTGAGTTTGAACCAACATGTCTAATCGTTACAGCCATTTACGCGCAATTCGCGAGAAGGTAATTCCAAGGGCTTTGAAGGGTGGATATGTCAGGAATAGAAATGAAAACGGGAGTGTTTGGACTGCAAAACTTCGCAGGTTTGAGAAAGATTCAAAGCTCGATCTTCCCCCAGAACGTCCCATGCCACTTGATTGAATGCCTCCAAATGGAAGCGCACTATTTGCAATTTGAAGAATAACTTCATTAATCGCTGTACTTCCTGCCTGCGTATTTTCAATAAACCAAGCTATGTTTTTTGACTTCGAACTAAAGATATAAAGTGCAAGAGGGTAAGGGTTCCTCATAATTATTTCTGCTGCTTGCTCTTGCGTTTCCCATGTTAACACTGGCAGCACGGGGCCGAATATCTCTTCCTGCATAATTGCCATTTCCAATGTACAGCCCGTGAGTATACAGGGTGCAATTTTACATCTTTCTTCTCCCATCTCTAATGTGTTTCCGGGAACGTGAAGTGTAGCTCCTTTCAGAGTTGCATCTTTAATTAGGCTTAGAATTCTGTTGTAATGTGTTGTGTTGACGATCTTGCCCAGGTCAGGACTTTCGATGGGTTTTTCCCCATACATTTTATTGATGCGAAGAAGCAATGCCTCCGTGAACACAGTTTCAATCGATTTCTCAATGAGAAGATGGTCAGGTGCGATGCATACTTGTCCTGCATTCATGTATTTGCCCCAAGCGATTTTTCTGGCTGCGTTGTTTATATTGGCACTCTTATCGACAATGGTTGGGCTTTTTCCCCCGAGCTCTAAAGTCACTGAGCAAAGTTGTTCAGCGGCAGCTTTCATGACAAGTCGTCCAATTTCAGTGCCGCCCGTAAAGTTGATGTGGTTAAACGGTGAGGACGTAAGTTTTGCAGCGACTTCCGGACCACCCAGTTCCACTTTTACCAACTCTTCCGTAAAGATGGATTCAAGAAGGTTCTTTAAAACTAGTGAAACATGAGGCGTGTGCTCAGATGGCTTAACCACCACACTGTTTCCTGCAGCCAGTGCTCCAATTAAAGGTCTTAGCGTGAGCATAACAGGGTAGTTCCATGGTGAAATGATCAGTACACGGCCTTTGGGCTCAGCCTGTACATAATATTTTGTCCCGATTAAAGCAAGTGGGGTAGAGGCATGACGCTTCCCCATCCAACGGTTTAAGTTTGAAATTGTGTGTTGTGCTTCTTTTTTTAAAGGGTATATTTCTTGTAAAACAGCTTCTGCTTCAGGCTTGTTGAGGTCCGTTTTTAATGCCTGTAATAAATCTTTTTCAAAAATGACTATTGCGGACATCAGGAGTTTAATCCTGGCTTTTCTTTCTCGAAAACCTCCTCGATAAATGCCTTTAATCATTTGCTGAAGTTACTAGATTTTCTTTTTAAAATGGAGTGTAATTTTTCAATTTGTGGGAGCAGCATGTCTGTGTCGTTATTCATAAGCACAAAATTTGAAAGAGAAGTTCGTTTTTCATCTGAAAATTGAGCGTTTACTTTCCCTTGAATCATGACTTTATCGAACCCATCTCTATGTTTAACCCTAGCGATTCTTTGTTCTTTATCAGCATTCACGGTAATGACGACATCACAGTCCTTGCTGGCTCCGCTTTCAAATAAAATGGCTGCTTCACGTACCACATACATCACGCTGTCTGGCAAGTTATCAACCCAAATCTGGAAGGACTTTCTTACGGCTGGATGGACTAGCTGATTCAAAAAACTGATTCCGCCTACTTCACTAAAAGCCAACTTTCCCAATTCTTTTCTATTGATGTCAACAGCCTTCCCTTCGTTGTCGTAAACAGCAACTTTGCGCCCGAATTTCTCAATCACGGCATTTCGAATGAGATTGTTCTCTGCATAAATAGCATGTCCTGCCTTGTCTGCATTAAACACAGGGACATCTAGAGCTTTAAAGACCCTTGCCACAGTGGATTTTCCAGAACCGATTCCTCCAGTGAGCCCCACTGTGAATATCTCCTTCTTATTTACTGTACTCAACATACTGTAAAGGAAAGAAATACTCACCACCTTTGCACTACAATATTGCATAAAAACTCATGTCACATCTCGTAGCTCCCTCTCTTTTAGCCGCTGACTTCGCAAACCTCCAGCGAGATATAGAATTTGTCAATTCATCAGACGCAGATTGGTTTCACATAGACGTGATGGATGGTGTTTTTGTTCCAAATATAAGTTTTGGAATGCCTGTTATTAAGGCGATTGCAAGACATGCTAAAAAACCTCTAGATGTCCATCTTATGATTGTAGACCCGGACAGGTACATCGATGCATTTGCCGATCTTGGATCAGATATACTTACTGTTCATGCCGAAGCTTGTCCCCATCTTCACCGAACGCTTGCAGCGATACGTGCCGCAGGAATGAAAGCAGGTGTTGCACTTAATCCCCACACACCCGTTGAGTCTTTAAGTGAGGTGATTAATGACTTAGACCTTGTATGTCTGATGAGTGTTAACCCTGGATTCGGAGGCCAGTCTTTCATTGAACGGACCTACGAAAAAGTACGTAAACTAAGAAAAATGGGTCATGATGCTGGGGCAACATTTCACATCGAAATAGATGGTGGAGTGACAACATCTAACTCTTCAGCATTGGTAGAGGCGGGAGCGGATGTTCTCGTGGCTGGATCTTCTATCTTCAGGGCTGAAAACCCTGGTGCTGCAGCTACAGCAATCAAGAATGCGTAATTTCATAAAGTCAGTTTAACTTAGCAGCTGTCTCCAAATTTCGACAACAACAAAAGCAAGTCGTGAATCTCTGTGGTTCCATCTCCGTTGATGTCTGCGAAGCAATCTGATGTACATCCATAATTAGAAATGAGCTCTAGGATGTCAGTACTACCGATTACGCCATCGACATTTAAATCACCAATGAGTCCGTGTGTAATGTGGAATGAGCTTTCGCACAACAATGTTCCTTGGTGGGCAACTGTATATTTGTAAAACCCCTCAGTGGCAATTGTTATTTCCATTGATTCAGAAAGGTACATTTCGTAGGATTGTAGATCATCTACTTCAAATTCTTGAGGAGTTGTTTCTTGATATGACCAAACAACTTCCGCGTCCTCCCAAAAGGGTGTTGATGCAACAGTGATTGTCTCAGTCCCGCAAAGGACAGTGTCGGCAAATTCTGAACAGGCTGAATGTCCTTCAGTATAAATGGCGCGAGGTGCAGTATCATTTCCAAGGTCCAATCCAAAGTATTTGTCTACAACTCCACTTGGCCATTCAATTGTCATTGAATCCATGAACGATGTCTCGCCCAGCCCGAAGTGCTCATAAAAACCCTCTTGACCCAAATAGTTTTCGCCGCAATGTGTTCCTCTTACCTGAGTGATTCCGCCTGCTGAAACTTCCATCCAAGCGCCGACGCCCATCTTGTTAGATTTTTGACCCAAGAGACCAATTTGTATATAGTTTGCTGGATCTTCATTAAACCCCGAGTTGATCCAAATTCTAGCTTTGTGATTTCCGGTATTGTGGACTACAAAATCGATCCATCCGTCTCTGTTAAAATCCCCACTTGCTGTTGTGTGTGAATTAAGAAGGTCTGTGAAATAAATTTCTGTGCTGGCAAGGTTAAATTCTAACATGTTGGTGCCCGATGTCCCCGTGTTTTCAAAAAGATAATTCTCTTGGTAGGGGTTCGAGAGGTCGTGTTCAGTAATAAAAATATCTAAATCGGTGTCATTGTCCATATCCATCCAAACAGCGCCCCAGCAAAACTCTTGAAGGTTAACTCCCATGGGGATTGACTCTTCTGAATAAACACCTGAAGGAGTGCCTCTAAACAATTTGCTTCCTTGAGGAAATTCACCCAACCCGGAATCAGAGATGTAAATGTCAGTGATTCCATCTGTATTGTAATCGCCCACTGATGCTGACATTGCATCC
>MDSY01109135.1_pt1 | contig 12754 bp, 11 predicted proteins | sample 811131 | NCBI WGS metagenome assembly MDSY01 (sample SAMN05326643, study PRJNA326480) | marine metagenome | isolation source: seawater | place: Atlantic Ocean: South West | collected 2010
TGACCATTATCAGGATCTGTCGGCAATGAGTTCCCATTATTATCAGTAACAAAATCATATTCCTTGATTTGCTTACCGTTGAATGTTTCATGCTCCTGAATTCCACTATCTATAACAGCGATTTTAATTCCTTGTCCATAATCAGAGTTATCATCATTAATTCCAATCACACTCAAAGAGTCTCTACCCACAGCAACAGCATTATCACCGGCTCCAGGAGAATTTCCAATTCCTGGTTGCCCAGGTAAACTCACCAAAAAGTTTGTCTCCATATCATAGGATTCGGGATCCATAACTGAAAGCTCGGAAAAAAGATCTCCAAAATTATCAAATCCAACCCTAACAGAATTAAACTTATCCGAATTACCCAGCAATTTTATTTTACGATCACCTACCCCATCTAAGAAAGCTTGGTAGTCCTCTAAAGAATTAAAATTGATAATCACTTCATCCCGAAGCGCTGAATTTTCCGCAGCTAAAGCAGCCAACAAATTCTTGAGCGCACTGAAAGCATCTTTAGCAAATGGCATACTTTCATTGGATGTAACAAGGTTTGGATCAATAGATTCAGGTAAATCAGTAAAATTCAAATCAACATCCTTGAGTTTACCTAGCCCTGATTTGTCCTTTGTGCTTTTAGAAGCAAAATTAAAAAACCAGAAGAAAACCATTAGAAGGACCACAAATGATGCAGCAGCAATGGATACTATGGTTGATTTTTGATGCATGAGTTAAAAGAAAACCTTTTAGGAACTTTACATAAGCACCTGAAAGATGAGAATGAAATTATGTGATTGGATTATTTTGATTTTTTTTCATAAAAATTGCTCAACCTCTATGACGCTTAATCTATCAAAAAAAGACTAATAAATTGTAAAAAATGGATCTCAAGAACCTCGAATTCGCTTCAATCGATTTTGAATCCACTGGACATAGAGAAGGGATTGGAGATGAACCCATTCAGGTAGGAATAGCGGTAATGAAAGGATTTGAAATAGATAAAAACAGTTTTTTCAGATCATACATAAAACCGTCGAATGATCTTCAAATAACGAGCCGATCTCAATCAGTTCATAGAATTAAAAACGAGCAACTGGAGAAATCTCCTGTTTTGTTCGAATTATGGCCAAAAATAAATGAATTATTGAGTAAAAGGGTTGTGGTAGCCCATGGAGCGGGCACGGAAAAACGCTTTTTAAGATCATTCCCAATGCATGGTTTCGATATTTGGATAGATACCCTTCAATTAGCTAAAAAAGTTCTTCCTGAGTCGACTGATTATTCATTGGGAGCCTTAATCCATGATATTGGCGCTAATGAGGATCTCAAAACCATATGCCCAGAATTAGATTGGCATGATGCCCTTTTTGATGCCGTTGCGAGCCTATTTTTACTGAAGGAATTACTTTTAAAAGCCGAGGGAAGGCTTGCGTACCAAGATTTGCTGAAATTATAAGAAAAACACAATTATTTATAATAATTATAATAATTATATATTTTTAATTGTAATTATGGATTTTATAAACTAAAATCCTCATAGGATTGATCCTGTCTAAAACTAAAATCCTATGAAAATCACACATTTTAGAGTCATATCGTCCATAATCAGTGAGGCGAAATTGCCGCTGTCTATGTTGTTTCTAATCTTGGTATTGGCGAACACGAGTTCATTGAGTGGCCAAAGCCGATTAACTACCTCTCCACTCTATGAAAAGGCCGCACAACCTCTCCGCTCAGCACCAATCAAAGAATATGAATTTGATAAAGCCTCGGTTCGAGATGTTCTAAGGTTTCTCGCAGATGATGCTGGCATTGATTTTGTGGCTATGCCTGAGGAAGGTAATGATGGAGCTAAACTAATAACATTTTCTCTAAAAAAGAGTCCCTTTTCAGCTCTAGAAACAATAGCCAAAATGAATGGTGTCACCCTCGTCTATGAGGACGAGATTTGGCACATGCGCCCACTTAGCGATAAAAGTTTGATTGCTAGAACTTATAAGATTCGCTTCAACACTGGAGAAATTAATAATTCCTCTAGAAATTCAATTTCTAACGGTCAATCAACTAATTTTGGATCATCATACAATGGTTCAACAAGTGGCTACAATTCCGGCTCAAGTTATTCTAATGGAAATTACAATGGCAGCTCATCTGGCATTGGTCAGATTGGTCTCAACGGAATGAATAACACATTTTCGACAACTGCTGAGGATCTAGTTCAAGCAGTAAAAGGTATAGTCGGAATTAGGACATCAGGGATCAACCACATTATAGCACCTGGAGTAAATAGTGTGGGCAACTTTGGAAAATTGGAGTCTCCCCAAAATTCTTCAACAATTTCACCGGCTCAGCATTTTGGTAGACCCTCTTCAAATGAATCAAAATCTAATGGTAGCCAGGTCATCTGGAACTCCGATAACAATTCTTTATTTGTAGTGGCTAATATTCAACAACATCAGCTTGTAGAAAAGTACCTTGAGACCGTGGACAAACCTCAGCCTTTGATTGCAGTTGAAGTTAAGTTTTTTGAAACCACCAAAGACCCTAGAAAACAAATGGGTGTTGATTGGTCAGGGACAATGGATGGCGGTTATGGACTAAGTTTATCTGGCTTATCCTCTAATGTTGATCTGAATAAAATTCAAAATACAGACATGCCTATGACAGCCATTTTGAGCGGTCCAGATGTGCAGGCTAAAGTACTTGCACTCGTAAAAGATAGAGAAACAACGACAGTCAGTTACCCAAGAGTTCTAACAAAAAATAATAGAGAGGTTGCAATTCAAAGCGTCGTTAACCAACCAGTCCTTTCTGCTCAATCGAGTACAACTCCAGGCGTCGGTGGAACGACTACCTCATCGGTTTCATATCTTCCAATAGGAACAAGCATTAACGTTCTTCCAAAAAGACTTGAGGATGGAAGAATTTCACTTCAGGTGTTAATCACTGTATCAAGCATTATCGGTTCTGAAATCATTGATGGAAACTCTTACCCTGTTGCCAGTTCCAGAGTCTTTACTGCACCATTGGAAGTAGAGAGTGGATACACATTAGCAATAGGCGGACTTGATGAGGCAAGCGATTCAAGAGAAGGAGCAGGATTGCCGATTTTAAGCAAAATACCTCTCCTTAAGCACGGCTTTAAAAGTGACAATAAAACTCACAGTAGAAAAAATATGCTTATCTTTATTACCCCTACCCTACTTGATCCAAAGAGCGGTGGAATTTCAGAAACTCCAATCTCAGAAATACCGATGAGAGGAAATAGAGTTGTTCAAAAGATTCCCTCAGTTAAGGCCAATGGATCACTGGTAGGTGGAATTAATTCAATTAGCAGTGCTATGAAATGGATTGAAAAGGAGCATTCTATAATAAAGCAAATTGTAAGGGAAAAAAGAGGATCGAAAAAACACAGCGATCGCCTTGATGCACTCAACAACAGCGTCATTATACTTCAAAACCAAATCGCAGAGCACTTGGTCAGTAACCCTAATAACCAAAAAGAGATGGAACAGAAAAACTGGGCTCTTGCTCGACTCTCTGAAAGCATTCTTAACACTCGAAAATCACTGAAAAAGAAAAATTTTCAGCTCTTCAGCAGACCACTGACGAGGGCTTTTTAGTTTTCATAAACAATCTCCTTGTGTGGTTGGAGGTCTCGAAACCACGGTATCGGGGCCTCCTTTCCACTAAAAGCAGGCAATTATTGCCCTTTTTTTTAAACTTGTTATTCTCAAACTTGCAGAAATTGCGGATTTCCGTTAAACAATTTAACATGGATACCTCAATTAAACTCGCCAAGCTCATTGGAGCAGGCCTATTAACCATCATTCTATCAAATTGCAGCACAGTGAAAGTTAGCAAAGCTCCTTTTGGCTCAACTAGTGACGGAACTTCCGTTGACCTATACACCCTTGAGAATTCAAATGGCATGAAAGCAACAATCACCAATTATGGTGGCATTGTTACTCAGCTTCATGTTCCTGATAAAAACGGTAATTTAGGTGACGTCGTACTAGGATATGATAAGCTGTCTAGTTACATCAAAGCGAGTCCTTACTTTGGCTGCATCACTGGTCGATATGCAAACAGGATAGCCAAAGGACAATTTAAAATTGATGGCAAGACCTATCAACTGGCTACTAATAATGGAGACAACCACCTTCATGGTGGAGATGTTGGATTTGATAAGCGTGTCTGGAAAGCTACAGAGGTAAGCGCATTAGGAAAGTCTGGCATTGCCTTAACTTACCAGAGTAAAGATGGAGAAGAAGGCTACCCTGGTGACCTTGATTGCACAGTCACTTACTGGCTAACAAATCAGAATGAATTAGAAATCGAATATGAAGCTACCACCAATAAAGCCACTCCAATTAATCTTACTCATCATTCATATTTCAACCTAGCTGGTGAAGGTACTGGTGACATTCTTAATCATGAAGTTGAGCTTTTCGCTGACGGCTATGTACCTACTGATGCAGGTGGAATTCCATTAGGTAAGATTGCACCAGTAAAAGGAACACCATTTGATTTTCTTTCACCTCATACCATAGGAAAGCGAATTGAAGCAAAGGACCAACAGATTGAATTCGGAAAAGGTTATGATCACAATTGGGTCATCAACGATTCAGGAAAACCATTAAATATCGCCGCCCGTGTCACGGAGCCCAAGAGTGGTAGAATTATGGAAGTTATTACAGACCAGCCTGGCATCCAATTCTATACAGGCAATTACTTGGACGGATCGAACATTGGTAAAGGAAATAAGGTATATAATTACAGAAATGCATTTTGCTTAGAAACACAAGTACACCCAGACAGCCCAAATCAGGAGGGCTTTCCAAAGTCTATTCTTGCCCCAGGTGAAACCTACAAACACGTTTGCATTTATCGCTTCAAAACGAAATAGCCATAAAATTTCGAAACGAATTTAAGAAAAACGAAATCATTAGATCAAATTCTATTAGTTGTCCCCTGTTACAAGGAGGGCGCACGGCTTCCAAAATTTCTCAAAGAACTTTGCGAAGCCTTTGATCATTCTGATTGCCCCGTATCAATCATGACGGTTGATGACGGTTCAGGGCCAGAGGAAGCTGAAAAAATGGAATCACTTGTTAGTGATCTTCAAAATAGCTATGATTTTTTATTAGACCCGCTTTTGGTTCAAAAAAATCAAGGTAAAGGTGGAGCCATCTACAGTGGATGGGACACAGCAGATGTAAATGATTTCAGATGGGTTGCTTTTGTTGATGCTGATGGCGCCATCAGCTCTCAGGAAACATTAAGATTCTTAAGTTTGGCAACTCAAGATAATGCTGATAAGAAAAAATGTCTTTGGTCAATCAGAGTTAAAGGGCAAGGCAAAGACATCCAAAGAACTCCAATAAGAAATATCCTAGGTAACGTATTTAGGATCATTGTGAAGTGTCTGTTTAACATCCCCGTCAAAGACACTCAGTGCGGGTTAAAATGCATTCCTCTAAAAGCGTATCATGAAATTCGCACACGTCTGACTGAAAGGCGTTTTGTTTTTGATGTTGAATTGGCTTCTCTACTAATCAGAAAAAAATATCAACTCGAACAAGTCGCGATAGATTGGCAGGAAAGTCCAGGATCAACAGTGAAAATAAGTTCAGCCTTCAGAATGGCGGCTTCTCTTCTAGTTATTCGACTTAGGCTGTTTTTAGGCAACAATAATTAAACCTTTAAAAACAATCTTACTCTTCGAGAGTTTTCTCAATTATTAGCACAGCCATTGGCTCTGTTGCTTTATCCAAGGCCTCATTCGCCTCTTTGAGAGCTCTGGGACAATCCTTTTTTAATGCCTTCAAAACAGCCTCGAGTTTTAAATTAATATCCTTAAGACTCTCAGGAGATAATTCATTTCCAACTAATTCTAAACCATTAGTTACTGCAGGAACCAATTCATCACTCTTTAATTTTGCCTCTGCAAAAATACGTTGATTCATATCATCGAAGGCAAACTCGATTGATTCATTAACCATTTTTTCTACTCGTTCATCCTCCACATCGACCGCAGAACTATTAATGGATATAACTTTTTCATTACCAGTCATTGTATCCCTTGCAAGAACAGTCAAAATACCATCAGCATCCAAAGAAAACTCAACACCAACACGAGCTTCACCTCTTGAAGAAGGATCAAATTCAATCTCAAATTCACCTAACCTCCAATTATCTTTCGCCATCTCTCTCTCACCCTGTAAAACATTAATACTCATTGTTTGCTGATTAGCGACCGCATTGGTGAAAAGTTCCCCCCTCTTAACAGGAATCGTTGTATTTCTAGGGATTATCACATTCATTAAACCACCAAATGTTTCTACTCCCAGTGATAAAGGTGTGACATCAAGTAAAATAACCTCTCTTAAAGCACCCGAGAGAACACCTGCCTGTATAACTGCACCAATTGCCACAGATTCGTCTGGATTCTGAGATAGATCAGGCGACTTCTCAAAAAAACAATTAACTGCCTCATGAACTTGCGGAATACGGCTACTACCACCAACTAGAATGATTGAATCTAGATCTTTTTTATCTAATCCTGAATCCATCAATGCTTTACGACAATGATTAATGGTTCTCTCAACAATGGGAGCAACTAATTGATTGAACAAATCCGATTCGAATAACATTTCAAAACTCTTTTTATCATCATAAAAAGGAATCTTTAATTCATATTCTCGACTAAAACTCAAAGCTTCTTTGCAACGCTTACCCGCATTTAAAAAAACGGCTTTTACTTTACTAGAAGCCTCTTCAAGATTTTTTCCTTCGGCTTTTTGATAAATATAATCAGCGATGACCATATCAATATCATCTCCTCCAAGCTTAGTATCACCACTTGTTGAAAGAACCTGGAAAACACCTTCACTCAACTCAAGTATCGAAACATCAAAAGTACCACCACCAAAATCATAGACAGCAATCCTAGATTTATCATCCATCTTGTCCAAACCATAGGCAATTGCTGCAGCGGTCGGCTCGCTAATCATTCTCACCACCTCTAAGCCAGCAATTTCTGCAGCCAGTTTGGTTGATATCCTTTGAGAATCGTTGAAGTAAGCCGGGACCGTGATGACAGCTTTAGTAAATTTCTCATCTGAAGCCTCTTCAGCAATCTTACGAAGGTGGATTAAAATATCTGCAGAAACCTGTTCTGGGGTTAACTCCTTGTCGTCAAATTGAAATGTATCCTTAGAACCTATTTTTCGTTTTACAGATGCAAACGTACTTTCAGGAGAGATACTCATGACACGTTTAGCTGCCTCACCAACAATCGGCTCATCATTATTTGAATATGACACGACAGAAGGAGTAATGCGTGATCCATTTTTATCTGCAAAAAGAATAGGGAACCCTGAATCAACAACTCCAACTAAAGAGTTAGTAGTTCCAAGATCGATTCCTAAAATCTTTTCTGACATTCCTTAAGTATTATCAAAGAATTGACTGCATTCGACTCATTATTTCTTTTTCCCATTTACTGAGAAAAGATAAATCCCTTGCACACAACTCCATTTTCTCCTTTGCTGCGGCAGGATCAGTGGGAATCAATTGATCAATAACGGGAAAAGTTTCTAAAATCGCCGACTTGGCACCTCTCACCTTTCCATTCATTTCAAATAATTGAGTCTGAAGATTTGCCATATCTTTTGCTATTAACGCCTCCCCTAATGAAGTTAAAGTCTTGTCTTTCTTTTTGATTAAACCATCTGCAAAGATCGTTAATTCCCCTATTTCAGAAAACAATTCCATCACATTTGAGGACAATGGCCCATCCGTTCTAATGGAATCCTGAAAAAGTAATTCATAAAGATGCTCTACTCGAGATGACGGATTAAATAAAATTGAATGAGCTCTATTGATTCTTGAAAACACTACTTCATCTCCTCCAGCATCAGGGTGGTAACGTTTTGATAGTTCCTGAAATTTTTCTCTGAGGTCATCAGGATTTAATTCCAAACAACGTTTTTGAGATAGTTCCTCGTAGCAATCGAAATCAACCATATATCGTTATGCGGAAAAACTTTCTCCACAGGAACAAGTCACTTCAGCATTGGGATTTGACACTTTAAACCCGCCACTTTGAAGATCATCACTCCAATCAAGTTGTGATCCAGCCACAAAAAGCGCACTCTTAGGGTCAATAACTACCCTAACCTCATTCGAAGTAACCATAATATCTCTGTCGACTGGACCATCGACAAGATCCATCTTGTATTGAAGGCCGGAACACCCCCCACCCACTACAGCGACTCTGAGAGCACCAAAATCAGCCTTACCCTGTTTTTCCAATAGCCCCAACAACCTTTCCGAAGCATTAGGCAAAACCTCTATGAGGCTTTCATTACCAATTTTATAATTAATTTCAGGAGATGACATCTAGCATCATAAACTTAATATCACGAACCCAAGGAAGCAAAGTTTTTGGTGCAAAAGACTTCATAGAATAAATAATTGCCCAATTATCTATTTACTTTCTTTTGCTAATCTTTCTGACAGCTAATCTCTTCGGAGAAATTGATGAGCAAACCAGTTCATTCATTGCATTTGAATCAACTATCATGCCTGATTGACTATCCATTATTTGATCGAATAATATTTTATCATCCTTCGTTAATGAGTTGAAATCATTCTCACCATAAATGATAGCAGCATGTTTAAGTTCATTCTCAGTGATTTCAACTGACTCCTCTATACCTTGATCATTATAAAGTCTGTGAAGTCTCAGCAAGGCCGTCATAAGATACACGGAGTCACCTCGGTTTTTAATTTCCCTATAGCAATTAATTGATATTTGGGGATTTGATTCAAGAAAGTGGTCAGCTATTTTAATAAGGGACCTGTTTGAAAATTCATTAACCTCAAATCGATCAGCAAGATTTTTATAATAGACTCTAATTTCTGATAAGTTTTCAGGAAAAAATTTTTCTAAAACTTCAAGACCTGCAAAAGCCCACATTTCAATCACTGAATTCTTATCGCTAGATTCAGAAATGAGATTTCTAAGCTTATTTATAACCTCTCTAGGCGTCTTTTCTTTTAATAAAAAGTTCACATATACATTTGTTGCCTCATAACAAGAGTCGTAGAGATAAGAATCTCTACAATCCAATAGGTTTCTTTCGAGATTTATTATTCCCAGATCAAGCTTATCCATTTGTTCCATAGAACTCATCACATAAGCTGCTGCATTAATTCTTTGAATTTGAGAAAGATTACTTTCCTGAATCTGGTTATAATAAAACACTGAGTCACTCCATCTGTATTGTTGGCCAGCAACCTTTATTAAAAGGCTCATTGCTTCATGGCAATAGATAGAGCCATCGTTATTTGCTAAATTTTTGGCATTTAAAAATTCAGCCTCTGCTTCAGCGTATCGGCTCAGTCCAATCAATATTTTACCCTTTAATAAATGAATTCGAATTTTTAAATCATTTTCTAAATGAAATGAATTAAGTTTGTTTAAATCCTCTATTGATTGAGATAAAGAATTGTATTCATAATTTATAAGGGCAATGTGATAAACGGCTTCAGGATAAAAAAATGAATCCTTATACTTTTTCTTAAATTTTCTTAATTCATGGATCGCTGGCAACTTATAACCTAACTGAACAAGATTTAGCCCCCAGTATAAATTTGCCAACTCATCAAGTGAGCTGATTCCTTCATTTGATTTATAGTTAAGTAAATATCGAGATGACTGGAGATAGTTTTTTTTATGATACGATGCAATACCTGCGTAATAGGAAGCTATAAGGTAGAGATCATTTTTTTGACCGGCATTAAGTAAAATTGATTGAGATCGAGTGAGGACCTTATCGTAATCATTAGAATCCATCATGCTCTGAAGGCTTTTCAATTCCTCAGAAGGATTATGCTGAGTTACTGAATTTGCGAAGTTCTCAACATTGGCCGTGTAAAAAATAAGTGCCAAACAAGTAAAATATCTTAAATGTTTTGATAATTCGCTCATTTGTTAATGTTTAATATTATATAATTACCATAATTTCTATATTTTTCAAGCTTTATGCCCCTCACTTGGTAAAAAAAAACCACCTCAGAAATAATCTGAGGTGGCTTTAGTTATAGCTTTAAAATTTAGGAAATCGATTAATCAGATTTTACGAATTCTCAACTTTCTGAAGTAAATAAGACTTTTTGGATCATGGCCTTGGATCCCTATAGTTCCCTCTCCAAGTCTTTTGGTCTTTTCTTTATGGTTATCAGGCTCGGTATACTCATTAGCCACTTTTCCATTAATTGTAATGGTCACTTTTTTTCCAACTACTTTGATATTATAAGTAAACCACTCGTCATCTGCATGCGGTGCTTTTTTAACATCCTTAAAACTATAAACACTCGCGGTCTTTCTCCAATCGGAATGCGTTGCATTGACCTGGGCCTCGTATCCTACTACTGGCCATCCATTGGCTTGATAAGCGGTGTGAAAAAAGATACCGGCATTCGCACCTTTGGCAGTTTTGACCTCACACTCAAATTCAAAGTCTTTAAACTTTGCATTACCATCTTTGCCATAAAACATGTGTGCTCGTGGACCAAAAACTTTGATAGTACCATCAACAACAGAAAATGTTTTCGGGTTTTCTGTATTCACTTTCCATCCGTCTAATGTTTTACCATCAAACATATTCACCCACTCTCCAGCATTCAATGTACAACTCAATAGTGATAATGTGATTATAAATAATATAGATTTCATTTTGTTTTTCATAAGAGGAATTAATTAATAATTAAGTTTTGTGTTTAGAAAATTAATTTGTTTCAAGAATTAGATTTAAAAAATAAAAGATGTTGCCATGGTAGCTTATCATAGGATCGACTTAGTACGAACCCATTGCTAGACATTTCTTTTATGACTTGGGCTTTCGACATTTTATGCTCGGGCTTAATCGGAACCTTTGGATCCTCTGACTTAAACTCAAGTAAACAAACCACACCATCTTCTTTGAGAGATTTTTTGATACTTGATAGCATTTGCTGAGGATGAGAAAATTCATGGTAAACATCTGCCATCAACACAAAATCAACGCTTTTTTCAGGCAAATCTGCATCCCAAAAGCGATTTTCGATTAATTTGATATTTTCCATACCTGCTTTTTTTGCCCTTTCTTCGAGCATAATTAGCATTTCAGGTTGTATGTCGACAGCATAGGCTTGACCCTTTTCACCGATAATTTTGGCCATCATTAAAGTATGATATCCATTACCAGATCCAATATCTGCAACAGATATGCCCGGTTTGAGCTTTAATTCCTTTATCATCTCGGAAGTTTTTTCTTCCTCTTCTCTGAGCTTCCTCATTAACCATGGAGCTCCTTGCCAGTGCATTGTTCGAGCAATTTCCCTTCCCTTGTATTCAAGAAGAGCAGGTGGACCTTGATCATCGTAGGCTTTCTTTTTGCCTTCAACCGTCATCAATTCCCATTCAACAGACGAAACAATTTCACTAGAAGTTGGCCTCACCCTTTGTCTAAATCGATTCACAACTTTTCCCTTCCTGTCGATAAGAAATTTTTCGAAATTCCATTTCACAGATCCAAAAAAATCGGGGTTTGTTGTTTCGGATTGGAGAAATTGATACAGTGGATGTGCATCCTCGCCTTTAAGCTTTATCTTAGAGGCTAATGTAAAACTCACGTTATATTTAGTTTTGCAAAATTTTTCAATCTCGACGTTCGATCCAGGCTCTTGACCACCAAAATCATTACATGGGAACCCAATTATATTGAGTCCTTTTTCTTTATACCTCTCGTGAAGAAGCTGTAACCCTGCATATTGTGGCGTATATCCACATTCACTCGCTACATTAACAATTAGTATGGGTTTTTCAGCAAAGTCAGCGAGAGTTTTCTTTTGGCCATCAATCGTCTCAAAGCCAATATCGTATATGGGTGATTTGGCAAAAGCACACGAGGTTAACAGAATCAGTAATAATATTTTTAATCGAACCATTCGTCTTCAGGGTCAAAGGCTGGAATTGGGATGTTAATTATTTTCATTTTTCCGACTGCACGATGACGACAACCTGGTTTTATAAAAACCGCAGTCATCGGTTTTGCAGGAATTTTTTCACCATCTAATTCAATAAAACCCTCACCCTCAAGAACTAAGTATATTTCATGCATTTCTTTGTGATAATGCGTTTCTGAATCCTTAGAGATATCAACCATATGTAGACTCGCTACACCATTAAGATCACCAAAAGCTCTTCTAGCCATGCCGCAGGGACATGAAACTGGCTCTATTTCATCTAATTGAGCCACACTAAATCTTTGCGAGAGTTCCATAAAAGAAGTGATATAATATTAATCTAATAACTCACTAATCCAAGGGGATAAATGTAATATAACTCTAAAATTGCATGAGATTTATTAACTGAGGCACAAATTTAGTTGATCGCTGCGCTGCTTTCAGTGATCAGTTTCTTTGTTGATTCAAAATGACTAATCAAAGATTACCAATTCGCCCAAGACGAAATCGTAAAAGTGACGCCATCAGGAGCCTTTGTAGGGAAACCAGACTCAGTCATGAATCACTCATTCTGCCTATATTCATCCACGACAAAGAAATTGATGAACCCATCGATTCGATGCCCGGATGTATGAGATGGAGCCTTAAAGGAGTATTAAATGAAATTAAAGAATCAATGTCAGTGGGAATTCATTCCATTGTTTTATTCCCTGCTATTGAAGATAATCTTAAAACA
>MDSY01131713.1_pt1 | contig 12753 bp, 2 predicted proteins | sample 811131 | NCBI WGS metagenome assembly MDSY01 (sample SAMN05326643, study PRJNA326480) | marine metagenome | isolation source: seawater | place: Atlantic Ocean: South West | collected 2010
GAAGGGGGAGTATGTTGGTCCTGGGTTGATGTGTCGGGTCGTGCACGTGGGGTGCTGACGGAGACGCCAGTGTGTGCAAGATCTGCCTGGGTGCCTCGTGTAAGGTGTAGCTGCCTTTTATCCGGCTTTCCTTTGTTTTTTCACAAAACAAAGAAAGCCCTTTCACAAAAAGCAACCGTCCCCATCAAACTGTATCTTCCCTTGTAAACCTGTACAGCGGTAATCCGCTCTCTCCTTGCGGTAACACGTACTGAGTATTTTTTTTAACTGTATATCTATATGCGCGCGGATCGGCCCCCCTCAGCCCTCCTTTGCGAGGCCGTGCAGCACGGCGCGCAGTGTTGCGGCGTCGCCCGTCACCTGCGCGATCGCCTCGGCGTCGCCCTTGTCCTCACCCATCCGCCCCGCCGACATGCGGCGCAGCGCCTCGAGCGCGCGGCCCTTGCCGCCAAAGTCGGCCGCGGCGCGCATCGCCTCGGTGGCGTGCTGCCACTGCTGCGCCGCCGCGCGCGGCTGCTCCGATGCCGCGAGCGTGAAGCACCACGCCGCCTCGCGCGGCCGGCCGAGGCCGCGCCACACGACGTGCCCCGCCTCCTCGTACAGGCCGGAGCGCGCCGCCGGCTCGCGCGCCTCCTCGAGCGACTGCGCGGCCGAGAGCAGCGCCAGCGCCGCGCGCGCGAACACGGCCGCGCCGGCCGTGTCTCCGCGCGTCGCCGCGCTCTGCAGCAGCGCGAGCGCCGCCAGCCGGTACTTGGCCGAGGCAGCGTGCGGCTCGGCGGCGGCGGCGGCGGCGCGCGCCTCGGCGAAGAGCCGCGCGGCGCCGGCGCGCAGCGCGAGCGCCTTGTCGCCGCCGCGCAGGTAGGACATCTCGGCGAGCGGCCACAGCTTCTCCTCGAAGAAGGTGGCGCCGCGCTGGAGCCAGTCGGCCGCCGACGTCTTGCCGGCGCGCGAGGCGGTGGCGGTGAGCTGCGCCTCAAGGCCCTGCTCCGCCACGCCGAGCGCGTGCAGGTACTCGAAGACGGGCGCGCGCCGCTCCTGCAAAGGCGAGAGTCAAGCGGCTCAGTTGTGGCGATGCATGTATAGCAGATAGAGGACACAGAGGCGCACTGGCGGCAAGGTAGTGGTAGTGTGGGGCATTGCTGTCGCCCATCGCACCTCGGAGTGGTCGAACACAAAGCAGCGCTTGCGGCTCCTCGTGAGCGCAACGTACAGCGACTTGAGCTCCTCGCACAGCATCAGGTCGCGTAGCTCGTCGAACTCGGCGCGCCGTGCGCTCAGCCCGCCACTCCCAGGCGGCGGCGCCGCGCCGGCTGCACCGCCCGCAGCGGCGTCCTCGACGGGCGACGCGGCGCGGCCGGTGGCGGTGGCGGCGGCGGCGGAGGTGGCGGGGAGCATCGAGTAGAGCACGTGCCACTCCTTGTCGGCGGGGGAGTCGGAGAAGAAGTCGAAGATGCACACGTCGTCGAATTCGAGCCCCTTGCTCTGCTCCACCGTGAGCACCAGGCCGTTGCGCAACTCGAAGGGTAGCCGCGCCTTAGCAGCCTCGCACCGCACGAGCACCGCCTGCTCGGCATGCAAGTGCCGTGTGTAAACCGTGCACACATGCACATGCCATGCACATGCACATGCACACTCGCCATGCAGCATCGCCTGGCTGGCATGCACACGCACACATACGCGCACACGCACACGCACACGCACACGCACACGCACACGCCGCGCAGCACGGTCACCTGGTTGGCGCCCATCTCCGTCAGCCCAACCTCGTCTGCGGAGAGCATCACTTCGACGATACTCTGCGCGTCGGTGTCGGGTAGCAGCGCGGGGGGCGGGCCGGGGAAGTGGCCGCGCTCGGCCGTGTCGAGGATGTCGATGGCATTCGGGAAGAGCAGCCGCACGAGCCGCACCAGGCACGCGGCGCAGTCGACGATGCCCGCGTGCGTGCGATAGTTGACTCCCAGCTGTTGCAGCGGCGGCACCAGCACGCCCGCGTCGCCGCGGGCGGCGTGCGCGTGGAAGAGCTCCTTGACGTCTGCGAAGCGGAAGCCCACGCCGCGCGAGATGGTCTGCGCGGTGTCGCCGAAGATGGCCAGCCCGTTCTTGTCAGCGGCGGTGCGCAGCAGCAGGGCGATCTCGGCCTGTACCAGATCCTGCACCTCGTCGATCACGATGCGGTGCAGCGGCGAGTGCCGCGCCGCCACCCCGGCCGCCGCGGCCGCCGCAGCTGCCGCGGCCACTGCGGCCGCTGGCTGCGCCGCAGGGTCGCGCCTCCGCATGACGCCACCGACCGCCTCAAACAGCGGCTCGGCGGCCGCAGCCGCCGCGGCGGCGTTGGCGCCGCCCGGCCGGTGTGGCTGCGGCGGCGCGTGCAGGTGGAGGAGCAGGTCGCACACATCATAGGTGTGCTCGAGCCGCGCGCGCTTGGCATAGGCCTCGAAGTGCGAGTAGGCGAGGCTACGCTGCTCGGGCGGCACCGCGGTGAGCTTCTGCGGCAGCGCGAGGTACTGCTCCTTCGAGAGACAACCCTTCGGCGCCGCCATCGCGGCGGTGGAGCCCTTGATGTACGAGAAGATCTCGCGGAAGACCGAGGACGCGGAGAGCGGCGATGACTTGAGTGGATCGACCATCCACAGCGCGAACCGCTCGAACGTCAGCAGCGAGCGGGCGGTGGGCTGCTTGCCCCCCTTTCGAGCCTTGCCGCCCTTGGCGCCCGCACCGCCGCCGCCGCCGCCGCCGCCGCCGCCGCCGCCGTCGGCCGGCACCGGTGGGTCCTCGTTCGGACCCAGCAGCGAGGCGAGGCCGTCGTCTCCGCCCGAGATCGCCGAGATGAAATCTCGCTCCTCGGCCTCCGACTGGAAGAAGCAGGCCGACCGGTCGAGGCCGGCGCTGCCGCCGCCGCCGCCGCCGCCGCCGTCGACGGCGACGGCGCGCACCCGGTCGAGCAGGACCAGCCACTCGGACGAGGAGAGGAAGAGCGGCTCCGCCAGCGGCCGCCCCGCCAGGAAGTCGGCGCGCAGGGCGTCGCGGTCGGCGGCGGGCAGCCCTAAGGTGCGCATCAGCGCCCTATATTGCCGCAGCACCTGGCTGCAGAGCGTCGTGCTCTTTGTGACGAATAAGATATTGGCGTGCGCCGCCTCGGCTGGCGCGCCGTCGCCGAGCGCCGAGCGCAGCGCGAGCGCCGCGGCGGCAGCCGGTGTGGCTGCGACACCGCCCGCAGCAGCGGCGACGGCGGCGGCGGCGCACTCGTTGCGCAGCCGCAGCTCGTACAGCGTCTGCAGCACCACGCACGTCTTGCCCGTGCCAGAGCGGCCCACCACGAGCGACGAGCGCGGCGGCGCCTGCGCGGCGCACAGCACGAGCTCGGCGGCGTCGAGCAGCATCGGCAGCTGGAAGTCGCCGTCGACGTCGGCCGTCGCACCGGCCCCGAGCCGTGGCGCCAGCTGCAGCAGGTAGCGCACCAGCACGTCGCTCACTGCGAACCACTTGACCACGTAGGGCACGACCACCTCGTCCGAGCTCAGCTCGGCGTGCGTCGGGTGCCAGCGCTCACCGGGACGGTCAGCGGCGGAGGTCGAGCCCATCGGGAAGGCAAGGCCGCCCCCCCGCCACCTCTGCTCCGCCTCCGCGTCGGCGGCGTCGCGCGCGGTGGCGCCGAGCTCCCACGCGGTGCGCACGAAGCTCGCGACTTCCTGTAGGTGGTCGGCAGTCGGCTCGAGTGACCACACGCGCACGGCGTTGGCAGCCTCGAAGAAGGCGCCGCCCGGCGCCGCCGCCTCCCACACCGCGAAGACGGCGCGCCCGTCGCCCGCCGTGTAATGCAGCGGCACGGGCCGCTCACCCTCGGCGGGCAGCAGCACGCCGCTCGACGCCGCCTCGCCGGCCGCCAGAGCGTGCAGCAGCCGCAGCGCCGCATGCCCTGCCACGCAGGCCAGAGAGAAGAGCCCGGTCAGTTGCAGCGGTGACGGGCAGTTTAGGCGGGCAAACAACGAAGCACGGTGCGGTGCGGGCAAGGGGTGGTGGGGTGGGTGGGTGGTGTGGGTGGCGTGTGCCGCGCACCCTTGGCCTCGTCGGCGGCGTGGAGCAGCCGCAGTTGCTGCAGCGAGTGGCACGTCAGCACCACCTGCCGCCCCTGCGCGCCAAAGCTGAGCGACCGCTGCAGCGCCAGCGACGCTGACGACGGCAGCCGCCCCGACAGCGACACGGGCGGCGCCGCGCCACCAAGCGACGCCGCCTCCGGCTGCCCGGTGCCGGTTGATGCGGGCACCGAGCCTGCTGCTGCGGGCGGCTTGCCGTCGTCGCCACCGCCGCCTTCGAGCGCGGGCGCGGTGCCGCAGCCAGCACAGCCATCGAGCAGCTGGGCGGCCGAGGCGGCGCCGTCCAGCAGCAAGTCGATTGTGAGCAGCGCGGAGCTTGCCTGCGCCGCCTGCTCGAGCTGCGAGCGCTTGGCCGCGAGCGCGTGCCGCTCCTCCTCGAGGAAGCGCAGCACGGCGCCGCCCGCCAGCTCGGCCGGCGTGCGCCGCTTGGCGTTGCGCCACGGCAGCTGGAAGCGGCTACCGCCCTCGTGCAGGAGCCGCGCCATCCCGACCGAGCCCGCGGCGCACGCCAGGTGCGCGGGCGTGTTGAGGCCGCGGTCGCGCACGCGCCAGTCGGCGCCGTGCGCCAGCAGGGCGCGCGCCATGTCGAGCCGCGCCCCCTCCGCCTCGGCCAGCGAGCCATCGTTCTCCTCCCACCGGCCCTGCTTCAGGGCGCCGGCGAGCCGCGCCTTCGCCGCCTCGATCGCGCGACAGCCCACCAGGTCGAAGCCGTCGGCGACGCCCCACGTGTACGGCCCGTGCGCCGCGAGCAGGTGCAGCGCCGTCTGCTGCGCCTCGCCCGCCTTGGCGTTGGCAAAGGCCACGCCGTGCCGCAGCAGCGACCTCGCCACGCACGTGCTCTGTGCGCTCGGGCACATCGCGCACGCGTGCACGCCCGCCGCAGCGCCCATCAGCGCCGCTGCCTCCGCGCCGCCGCCCGCCGACGCTGCTGACGCCCTCTCCGCCCCCCTCTCGTCGACGGCGTCGGCGGCCGCGTCCATCTCTTCCAGCAGCGCGCAGAGTTGCGAGCGCGCGCCGTGCGGCCAGCGCATCCACGGCACACACGCCAGTAGGGTGTGCACGGCGCCGCTCGCGGGCACTTCGGCCGATGCTGTTGCCTCCTTTGCATGGCCGTCGACGGTGGTGGTGGCAAGGGGGCGAGCGGCGGCAGCCGCCACGGCCTGCGCGGCAATGTCCGACGGCGCGAAGAGCTGTGCACCCGCATCGAGCAGGGCCTCGCACACCTCCACCCACAGCGCGTGCTCGGCGAACGAGGGGCCACCGCTCGCGGCGGCGGTCGCGCGCGCCGCACCGGCACGCACAAGCAGCCACAGTGCGTGGTCAGCGTCGCGAGGGGCAAGCAGCTCGCGCGGCTGCGGCGCAGCGGCGGCGTCGCGGCCGGCCTCGAGCAGTTCGAGCGTCGAGCTAAGTGCGAAGGCGGAGGCGGCGTGCAGCAGCGCCGTCGACAACAGCGCCGTCCTGTTCTCGTCCTTGAGCCGCGCGTCGAGCGTCGTGCGCAGCAGCCGCGTTCCCACCGCAGACTGGTGGTTGGCGCACGCGAGCGCGAGAGGCGACGAGCGCGTCATGATCGTCGGGCGGCTGACAGCCAGCGGCTCGAGAGAGACCGCATCGGCGGCCGCGACGGCGGCGCTGCTCAGTAGTCGCTCGGCGACGTCGTCGCGACCGAGCACCGCCGCCAGGTGCAGCGGCCCCAGGCCACCCATGGGCAAAGGCGCGTAGGCGGTGCCGCCCGCCTCCACGATGGCATCGACCACGACCTGCCGCAGCCGGAATGTGGTGTCCCTTTCCCCCTCGGCGCCGCTTCCAGATAGCGCGAGCAGCAGCGGTGAGACGCGCAGGTCGAGCTCCTCCGCTGCCGCCGCCAGCCGCTGCAGCTCGAAGAGCGTCGTCACCGTCACCACCACGTCTTCTTGAGCAGTCACGCGTGAGCGGCCCAGCAACATAGTGAACGCCGCCGCGCTGCCGCCGCCGTAACCGCTAAGCCCCAGCTTCTCGCTCAGCACATCCGTGCGCAAGCCCAGTTCGGAGACCGCGGCCGCCAGCGTCTGATCCGCCGAAGAGAGCACCGTCGCGCGCCGGCCGTGCTCGGTCGCTGGCCCATACAGCAGCGTCTGCAGCGTGGCCGGCGGCGCACTGCCCATGACCCATCGCATCAGCTCGGCTACCGGCAGCAGCCGCAGCAGCTCGCGCAGCACGCGCATCGCCAGCTCCGCCTGGGCGGCCGAGCTGGTAGGCACGTTCATTTCCGCGAGTGTACGTAACCTCGAGTACTCCCAGCTCTGCATCTGCCGCACCTGTATCTCCTGTACCCCCGCCAGCTCGGCATTGTCGCCAGCTTGGGTCTGCAGCTTCAGGCTCGAGTGATGCTCGAGGCGCAGCGCGGTGGAAAACGCGAGGTCGAGCAGAGGGCCTTGCGCTGCAGGGTTGGACGCGTCGTCTTCGGCGCAACTCCGTAGCAGCAGCTCGACGCACCCAATCTGCTGGCGCTGTACGGCCAAGGCAAGCACGCTCGGCCGCTGCACGGTGAGTACGAGCAGCTGATGCCAAGCGCCGTCCTCGGGCAGCTCTGGCTCGTTCGTCACCGAGATGCCCGAGCCACCTAGCTCCCACCGGCCGCCCCCCGCCGCCACCTCGGCCGCCAGCGCGACGCCCACCACGCGCTTCGTCGAGCACATCAGCAGGCGCTTCTCGGAGCTGGCCACTTCGCTCGCCTCGGCCTTCTCGTGCGCGGCACACATCTTGGCCCTGTCGGCCTCGAGGGTTGCAGGCCCGGCGCTGAGCCGCCGCCTGCAGACTTCGATGCGCACCCGGGCCAGCTGCGCGTCGTAGCTGTGAAGCGCGTTCTGTAGGTTTGGCAGGTCCTCCAGCTTGACCCACGACCTAGCGTGGCCCCAGGCATCGAGGTACATGGAGTTGTTTAGATCGATAGTCCCGTCACTCCAGAGCCTGTGCAGCTCCTGGTGTGTTACTGGCCCCCTCCTCAGCCCTCTTGAGTCGAGATAGGTCCACCCCATAAGCTTCGAGCCTGGATCTTGCACCACGCCGTTGCGCTCTTCGTAGTGTTCTGCGCTCTCCAGGACCTGCTCCTCGCCTGCAGCGCAACACACAACGCAGCGCTGCTCATTTTGGCTGCAAGCAGGGCGGTGGGTCTTAAGGTGGCAAAGCAGAAGGTTCGAGGCGCAGGGCCAGCCTTCGAGCTGCCACTCCAGATCCCTTATCTTCTGGGCGTGCTGAACCACCAGCGCCCCTAGCTGCGTCAAGAACTGCCCCGCACGTGCCGCCGTCGCCTCGTCTTCCTGCGCAATCTCGGCCAGCGGCGTTGCGCTCACCACGCGCAGCCCACGCGCCGCGAAGGCACACGCGGTGTGGCCGCGCGTCGAGAGCGGCGCGTACAGCCGCCCCGGCTTAGCGTCGCAGAAGGCGCGGAAGGCCTGGTCGAGCGCCGGCAGCCCAATGAGCTTGTCGGAACCGAAGACAAGCGGCCCCGCCGTCAGGAACTCCCGCAGCGCCGCGTCGGGCGCGAGCTGCATCATCGCGCCCAGCGCGTCGAGCGCGGCGCGCGCCTCGTCGGGCGGCGCGTCGGGCCGAACGGCTGCCTCGTGCAGCAGCGCCCCCGCGTGCTGCTTGAGCACAGCCTTGCTCACCACGTCGCCCGCAGCCAGCCCCGCCACGCGCGCTGGCCCGTCGCCCACGTGTTGCACCAGCAGCCCGGCGCCGTCGGGGCTCGGCACGAGCATGCAGCCCGCCGGCGCCGAGCACGGCAAGTGGAGCGTCAGCGAGATTACCCCTGTGCACACATATGTAAGATGTACTGTGTCTCTGCCGCATGTATGTGCATGTGTATGTACCTTGTGCATGGGAGGCGACCAGTGGATGCATATGTGCAGCGCACCGCCACCGCCCAGCAGTAGCTCGGCGGGGCGCGGAGAGGCGAGCGCCACGCGGCACACGTGCCACAGCGCGTGCGCATCGCAGTCGGCGCGCGCCGTCGCCACCGCCTTTTCGAGCTGTGGCAGCTCGGCACGCAGCTTGCCTTGATCGGCCGAGAGCTTCTTGGCCACACGCGCCTGGGGCGATGACCAGGGAGGAAGTGATAACCAGGGAGGGGTGGTGAACAGGGAGGGGGTGATAACCAGGGAAGGGTGATAGTCGGCCACACGCGTGGGAGTTGGACAGTGGGAGCAGGCGGTCGCGGTCGTGGCGTGGCAGGCTGAACGCATAGCTGAGACCAGGGGGAAGGGGGGGGGAGGGAGTACCTCGTGCGACGCCAGCTCCTTGCTCGTGTTCTTGAGGCTGTCCTGGCGCTCTTTGAGGTCGGCCGTTACCTCCGCGATCTCCTTCTCGACGCCTCCGGCCGAGTAGGCGAGCCCCTTCTCCTTCTTGAGGCAAGCCACCTCGGAGGTGGCGCGGCGCCGCTCTGCCTCAATGACGTGCGCCTCGAGCAGCCCGTCCTCAGACCGGCCTCGCGCCAAGTGCCGCGCCGCCACGGTGCGCCAGGCGCGCAGCACCAGCTGCGACCACCGCCTCAGCGACAGCCCATGGGGCGCCCTGCGCGGTGAGCCGATGGGTTGCACCCACGAGTTGCTCAACCCATCGGCCGCATGCACCGTGGGTTGCGCCCACGAGTTGACCTTGGCGCGTATCGAGATGCGGTGGCCAAAGAGGAGGCGTTGCCACGCCAGCAGCAGCGGCTGTTGCCTCACCGAGGTGCACGCCAGCGGCCCTTTCCACCGGTTCACACTCCGCATCGCCACGGCGCGCCAGCCACGCAGCAGCAGCCTCAGCCAGTGGCACGCGTGGCTGCGCGCCACCGTGATTGCCGAGCCTGAGTAGATCGCGTTGCGGTAGTCCTCAGGGTCACGCCGCGCCGCCACGCCGCGCCGCCACCACTGCAGCAGCCGCTGCCGGCGGCGCGCGTGGCGAGCACCCACCCAGAGGGCGGCCTTGGGCTGCTGGTGGCCCTCCGCCTGCAGCACGCGCACTCCAAACTTGAAGCGCGACCAGCAGAGCGCGAGCTTGCCCCCCATCACCTTGAAGGCTGCAGCGTGCTCGGCGTCGCCCCACAGCGCAGGTCGCACCGTCAGCTCGACGAGGGCGGTGGCGATCCCCTCGTGCTCGGCGGCGAGCACGTTGGCGATCTGCTCCTTGCTCTTTTCGAGCTTCTTCTTCTGCTCGGCCAGCACCTTGAGGTACTCCGTGCGCCTCCTAATGCTTGGCCCAAGCCGCTCCATGTACTCCTTGGCCTCACGCACCATCGAATCGTTGCGCGCCTCGCTAGCTAGCCGCTCGCCCTCCCCCTGGCACCGCTCCAGCTCCGCCTCGACCGCGCGCAGCGTGCGCTCTGCCATCGCCGCATTGCCCTGCGCCGGTGTGGCGGCGATGGCAGCGGCGGCGGCGGCGGATGCGCTGACACTCTCGTATCGCACCCTCTTTGGAGTCGGCTCCGCAGAGGGTGCGCATGGCACTCTGGTTCCACCCTCGAGCGCGGCTTTGAGCACGCTCGGCTCGGCGGCGCGTCTCCCGACCTCCTCGTGCCGCTTCGGGTCGAGCAGGCGTGCGCGCCAACCACTCCCAGCCCGAAGCGCTGGCCATGGTAGCGCGCATTGTAGTAGTTCTGCCACGCGCGCGCCGCCTGCCGCAGCGCCAGAGAAGCCCAGGAAACAGTGCCGCCGCCCCGCCTGTCCCGTAAGGGGGGCAACGAGCTGCGCGACGTGGCCCGAGGCGCGCAGCCGCTCGACGAGCTGCGGCGGCGTGAGACTCACCACCGGCAGCGACAGCAGCACCTCGAGCAAATCGGGACGCGAGGCCAGCACAGCTTGGCGCAGCCCGGCTCGCACGTCCGCCTCGTGCATTGCGCCGCCCGCCCATCGCATCTGCTCTTCGCAAACGGAACGGAGCTCCCCTGCACTACAGCCGTCGCCGCACAGAGCCTCCACGGCTCGAAAGGGCAGCCGCCCGAAGTCGCCAACCAGGCGTTCATACGCTAGGCCGAGCACCTTGGGCAGGTGCGGCAGCGCCTTGGGCGGCAGCAGCTGATGGCTGAGCAGCAGATGACACACCGCCGTGCTCGCCTCGCCCAACTGCTTAGAGCTAAGGCGTAGCATCGTGCGGACCATATCATCGGGAAGAGATGGTACCGCGACCGACTGAACTTTGCCTGCTTCGACCTCGACCAAGACCTTGACCAGATTCGACTGACCGTTGCCGAGGGAGGTCGCGAGCGCCGCCGCAAGCCCTGCGATGCTGCCGATCTTGATGGCCTCCTCTGTCAGCTCCCTCCAATCTGGACAGGTGCCGCTCGATGTGGCAGCACCGCACGCCTTCTGCAGCTCGAGCCGTGCTTCCAGCTCCTCACAAAACGTGAACTGCGCCGGGCCGAGCAGCTCGGTAGCGCGCGCCGCCGCCAGTGCGCGCAGCGTGTCAGTGCGCAGCAGCGCGCGCGGGTACAGCCCACCTCCTGCGCCATGCGCCTCGGCGTCCGCCAAGGGCAGCACCACGGGCTTGCGCTGCTCCGCCTGCAGTCGCCGCGCCGCCGCCGCTACCCCAGCACGCTCGAGCTTACTGCGCGCTGCCGCGCCGCGCGCCGCGGCGGTACTCTTTTGCTGCACGCCGCCCTTATCGCCGCCGCTACGCTGCGCCACCTGGAAGCTCCTGCGGAATTCCGCCTCCTCCTCGAGCCGGCGGGCCTCCTCCTCCTCTGCGCGCCGGAGCGCCGCTGCTTCAGCCTCGGCGCGCGCCGCTTCCTCCTGCGCCAGGCGGTTCGCCCGCGCCGCCTCGGCCACCTCCTTTTCCTCCATCTTCCGCGTGGCCGCCCCAGCCTTCTGCTGCCGCCCGCGCTCCTGCTCCGCCTGCTTTCTCTCGGCCTCGTCAGCCAGCTTCTGCTCTGCCTCTTGCGCGCTCCTCACGGCGCGCTCCACCTTCTCCCGCTTGGCCCTCTCCCCCCTGGCCGCCTCCTCTCGCTGAGTATCGTCGCGCCTCGCCTTCACCAGGCGCTCCTTCTCCTCCCGCTCCCTCGCCTGTGCCTCCGCACGTCGTGCTGCGGCCAGCTGCTTCGCCTCCCCGTCCTTTTGCCGCGCCGCGGTCCGCCGCCGCTCTGCCGCCTCTCTCGACAGCTGCGCATCGTAAAGCCACCGCCGTCCCTCGTCGCCCAGCACGTTCCTTGCCTCCTGCACCTTTCGAATTGCGTTGAAGCCGTTGAAGGCCGCGACGCGATCCTCCGGCTGGATGGCTTCGCTCGCATCCACGGCCAGCAGCGATGTGAGTATCGCCGCCGCTGTGCACACCTGCTCGACGCTCACCGCGGTGATCACCTTGTCGGCCAACGCCCACGCCTCCGCGTCCACCGCGCGTCCGGGGGTGGCCCCACACATGCTAAACTCGCCGCTCGTCGCCAGCACCTCATAATAGTCTGCCGCCGCGAGGATCGCCTCTGCTGTCCGCGCCCTTGCTTCCTCTGCCTGCGCCCTCGCCCCTTCGGCCTGACCCTGTGCTGCCTGGCGCGCCGCCTCCACAGCGCTCCTTTTCTCCTGCTCGGCGGCCACCTTTCTCTCCTGCTCAGCATACAGCGTCTCCGCCTCCACCCGACGCCGTGCCTCCTTCTCCTCCGCCTCCACCCGTTGGCGCGCAGCTATTTCTGCCGCCATAGCCACGACCTGTTTCTGCTCCGCCTCCGCCGCTAGCCACGCCTGCTTCCGCTCCTCCTTGGCCATCGCCTTGCGCGCCTTCTCTGCCACCCTCTCCGCCTCCACCGCCTCCGCTGCCTTTTGTCGCGCCTCCTCCTCCTCCTCCTTGTCCGTAAGACGCCGGAGCACGTCCAAGCTCGATGCGGCCGCCGGCTCGGTCCCCTTCTTGCTCGTAGCCGTCTTGCCTGCCTTCTTGTCTACCGCCGACGCCTTTATGCCAAGCGGCACGGAACGCGGCCGCGGCGCGCCGGGTAGCACTGGCACGCCTGGCTGCGCGGCAGCCAGCTCGTACGGCGCCCGCTCCTTCGCGCTGCTCGCCTCCCTCTGCTCTCCCTCGCGCACCTGCGAGTGCATATGGTGTGCATACGGTGTGCATGTGGAGTTGGGGCATGTGCACGTGCCTCTACTCCGCCTCTGCTCCGCCTCGCGCACCTCCGCCTCCGGTGGCGCTGCTACGGCCTCTGTCTCCTGCTTCTTCTTCTTCTTCTTCGACGCCCCCTCCGCCGCGCCCTCCTTCTTGCGCCTGTCCTCCTCCTCCGCCTCGACTATGACTGCTCTCTGCCCCGTTTCCTGGGAGCTCGCTCGCTCCTCCCGTGCGGACGGCTCGGCCTGCTCCATTCTCACAACCTTCTCTCGAGCTTTGCTGAGAGTGGCGGTGTCCACCCCGTCGCTCTCCGCCGCCACGAGCGCCTTTCGGATGTCCGTGACGCTCTTATGCGTGACGGCGTCCTGCAGCTGTAGCTCTGACGCGTCGCGCCGCATCTGCGCCGCGGTGGCCTCGCGCTGCCGGGCCTGCGCGGGTGGTGGAGGGTGCAAGGCGCATGAGCCAGCCAGGCCACGAGCCAGCCGGGCGAGCACAGGGCCAAGCAAGCACAGGGTCAGGCTGTTGCGTACCTTTGCGGCGTGCAAGGCCTCCGGAGCGACAGTGTCGACACCAGTCTCCTCTGCGCTGCGGATCTGCAGTGACAGCGCGTTGA
>MDSY01098568.1_pt1 | contig 12751 bp, 15 predicted proteins | sample 811131 | NCBI WGS metagenome assembly MDSY01 (sample SAMN05326643, study PRJNA326480) | marine metagenome | isolation source: seawater | place: Atlantic Ocean: South West | collected 2010
TCCCGAACTGGCTGCGGCTGCCGAGGATATTCCTCCCGAACTGGCTGCGGCTGCCGAGGATATTCCTCCCGAACTGGCTGCGGCTGCCGAAGCTCTGGTCACAGGCACCAACTCGAAAATATTGTAAAAGTGCCCTAATTCTTCGCTCCAGATAGTCGTGTATAAGTCGTATTGCAACCCGGATTTCGACGAGACCCCTGGAATTTTCGCGCTGAGCGGCCCGACTTCTTTCGACGTGTAGTGTTCCACGAGATACATGGCCGCCTGCACGCCTCTGTCCTGGTCTTGAAGGAGGTTTCCGCCTATAAAGAGACAAGGAGTGCTATTCGTGGCGAGTTCTAACCATACCTCTTCCCCTATTATGGTGCGAAACGCAGGGCTCATGCCAACGTGTCCGGCGCCTGCATTCACCCCCGTTGCGATAACGACGATGCGTTCGCCCAAACTTCCCGGCGTCCAGGGCTGTGGCGCGAGACCAAGCGCGCGGTCGTGATGTCGCATGGGTACGTCGGAGAAGGACTCGAACGTTGTATGAAGTGTATGCCTTATCCCATTCACAAGTGGGCCAGTCACATCTCTCAACCCCACCCCCAATGTGTTGACAAGTGCGTACGCGCGCGAGAGCAGCGCCGCAGAACCCTGTGCGTACGCGCGCGCTGTGAGAGCGTAGAGCATGTTTTGCAGACCCCAGTGGTTCGGGCCGAGCCTGACCAGCGACGGGAGTATCCAACCGTCGGCCATGGCAGACCAAAACGAATGTGCGTCGCGGGTGTTCGATGCTGCTGCCACCTTTGTTTTTCGTTTCTTGTTGTTAACGGCCTTGCCGGCGGCGGTGGCGCCCGGCACGCGGCCTGGTTTTCTGCGGACGCGCGCGACGCAGTCGACACTGTTGCGCTCACAGCGTTCGCACTCGCGGGCACCGCTGGACCAAACGCATTTCTTGCGCTTCTGGAAGCACCGCTCGCACGCCGGACGCTTTTGCATCGCTGTCGATAACGAGGCTTTCTTGTTGTGAAATGGTCGCGTCTGCCAGTTGTTAGTAGCGTCTGCCAGTTGTTAGTAGTATTATGTAGTATCCTGATCGCCAAAAAGTGTGTAGTATAATGTAGCATCCTGGTTTCGGTAATGTAGCATCCTGGTTTCGGTAAACTGGACTGGTGGGTTCTGTAAACTTGTTCTTCCTTATGGACACTTTTGCATTTCGGAGGTATAAATTGCGTCGAATCTTAAATGAAATGCGCGTCTCCGTCTCAGGCATTGCCGGCTTATTTTCCGGCACGAGACTGCCATACCAAACGCCCACCGGTCGAAAGCGCACCGGTATCATTAAAAATCCTAAAGCCCGCACGCCTCTAAACGACTTTGTAAAGACAAATATCTTCCCGCACGGTAACGTCAATGAACACAGAGCACTCGAAATCGTCAAACACAACTATCCAGACACGCATGGCCAAACCGCATTTGCGCGCATGATCGATCGTTCCAAAGAATTCGTGCCCGATCTTGAACCCGACACGAAATACGCGACGAGAACGCGGCAGCCTAGATCCGCTTCCTTTCCAGAATTCCGCATGTTGCAGCATTGGAAAGCCGAAACGGAAAAACTAAAATCGTATACCATAAACGGAGTCACGTATGACATTGGACGTCGCGAACACAAGATCGGCAACGTGACACTCGTGTGCCAACCAGACGGCCTATGTGAAAGTGACCAGACTGTCATTGAAATTAAGTGTCCGTATGGCGACATGTACACCACTGAGAATACTGAAAAATGGCTCAAACATGTCGTTCAGGCCGCACTCGAAATGCTCGTTTTTAAGACTGAAAAGGCCATTCTGGTCGTATACCTTGCGCCCAGGGCGACGTATCAACAATACTCGCCGAGAACGGTCGTGGCAAGACAGATTGTCTTTACGAAAGCGCAACTGGGGCCTTTGATCACTAAACTCAGAACATTCATTTACCGGATGGGCGAGCAAGGCAGTGGGGACGACGCGTATCAAATCTACACGTCTTGCGAATCACAACTCAACACCCTTTTCGTTGAAATTCAGGGACTGCTTCAAAAGGTGCCTCTATTGTTTGAAGATCTGCCCATTCCACAAAGCATCCAAAGCAACTCGGTCACTGTTGATGTCGTCTTCATTGGCAACAGAACAGCGGAATTGATCCCCAGCGCGCCGTATCGCCTGGTTGCGGAACCCGCTAATTCACACGATGTCGGCGCTATCCGTGTTGTACCCGCGCACACATTGATCCAATTGCCTGCACCGTGTTACGTGACGCGCAACTCCAAGAAATCTTGGCTCTTGCCTATTTTGGACCGAATCGTTTCTTGCAGGGCCGTGTCCAAATACCTTTTGGAACTCGAGTTTAGTACTCCTCACGACAGTTCTGCGGCCAGTGGTAGTTCTGGTTCTGCTCCAAAAAGGAGGCGCGGTAGTAGGTATTTAGACAATGTAGAACTAAAGTTTTAGGTAGTTTTATTTCACACATACATGTAAAAACACACTATATATGCGAAGTAAAACATTGTAAAATGAGCTTTAGCACCCATGTACGAAAACGACTCACGGACGCGGAAGCAGCGTCAATCATATCCCGGTTGAAATTCTCAGTGTCCAGTGAACGAGCGCAGAGTACCAATTCCGATAACAGCACTTCTGATCACAGTACCTGTGTTAGTTCTGACGAGACTACGAATTCCGAGAGCTCTGGCGAGGAGAGTACAGGTTCTGACGACGATGTCGTTATGTACGACGGAAAGGAGTACGCGTACCGCCCGCCCAGTGTTGGCGACGTGATAAATGTTTTGTGTCCTCCGGCATGGTATTCGGGCAAAATTACAAGCATTAAGAAATCACGAGTAAATCCATACAAAGTGGTATTTTATAGAACGAGTATTTCCAGAAGTGAGACATATCTCATGTCATTGAACATCAAAGATTACCCGTCTAAATGGCATTTCATCGAAGATTGAACAACATACTGCCTGTACTGCACAGTACGTTGCTTTTTGGTGACTGGTTTGGCGCGTTGCTCTTCCTTCCATTCGTCTCGAATTTCCATGAGCAATTGGCCCAGCCAGTCTTTGCCGTAAGCTTGACCGTCCTTGCCTACTTTGTACGTCCAATTGTTGTTTGCGCCATTGCCTCGAAGTGGGATTTCGTGCAGGATGGCATCACCCGTAGATAGCAATTTGTCGCGAAAGAGCGGGTCGGCGAATTTGTGCTCCAGGCATACTTTCATCCATGCTTTCTTTTCATCGTCTGAAAGTTCCGGATTGACTTTGACGGATGGAATGCCGAGTCTTGCCATGACAGCTTTGCGCCGTTTCTCTGCTGTTGGACGCACCATCGTGCCCAAGAGCTGTGCCGCTATCCCTCGGATAGGAATTCTGTCCTTGAGGCCGCCTTTCGTGAACCAAAAGTCCTTTTGAGCTTGAGTCACTGGTTTCTTCTCTGTTCCTTTTGGGTTTAGGATTTGGAGCCAACGCCAGAACTCATCGTTGTCGCACGTCTCCAGATGGTCGAATAGACGCGTGATCTCGCTCTGGATGAATCGCGGGGCCATATACTCGAATTCGGCGCCCCCGTAGAAGTTGGAAAGCTCTGAATAGCCGTCGGGGTTGGAGCGCTTACTGTTGAAGTTGATGGTGGTCATGTTGTGCTGTTGTGTGTTTCAACTAAGTATTAAATAGATTAAATAGGTTGATCATTTAAATCGCTCTTTCATTTTCTATTTGATTTAATGTTTATTCCAACTTTCGCATACCGACACACGTATTGAGTTGTAATTAAGTGTGATCTCGTCTCCGGAGCGTATGTCGCGCCGTGCCTTCAGAACGTATCCATCCGCTTTGCACGACGGATCGTCGCTGTGGTTGATGAAACGGCCAAAGTAGTCGTCGAGCGCGGTCACGGATCCGCCACAGTTTTTGTCAATTTTCATGACGCATTCACCATTCATCACATGCTTGCGGGCGAAGAGCCCCAGCCCATGCAGTTGAGATCTGGATACACGTATCATGTTAATGTCTGATTCAGCCGACTTATATAGGCGTCATATGTCTACATACGAATCTAAATATTCATTTCCATGAACACTTTGTTGTTCCGTTCAAATTTAATGGTGCGATCCTGTGCCTCTTTTTGATTTATACCTCTCCAAATCATTTGGAATGCACCCCACAGCATTTGTTTGTCTGGTCTGTTTTTAAATTGCATTTGCAAGTACGCGTATCTCGCCTTTTCCCCGAAGGATATACGTTCAAATCCGTCTGGGAATTGAACGTTTCCAATGTCGGATAGTAAGTCTTCTTTTTTCATGCAGACAGTGGTCTCGTCCAGGTCAAAATATAGTGTGTCGCCTGTTGGATGATCAATGGTTCTCATGAAGGCATTTAATGTTAGCAAGTGGACGTCGTATTCTTTGTGCCTGCCAAAGATGGTTCTTCTGACATGCTCTTTGACAATTGGTTCTGGGTACGACTTGGCCAGCAATTCGAATTTGGGAACGAATTGTGATTGTCTTCGAAGGCGCGGCTCTGCCCATACAAATTGACCAAACATATTCTTGTAGAACTCGCGTTCTTTTTATAGATACCATTTGCTAAATCAAATACTGTTTTAAATTCTGTATGGTCTTTTTACCAATGTTTCGCTTCTCTGAGACTTTGAGTTGACGCAAACGGTCGGGATCTTGTCTTAATTGTTGTTGCAAACTCGTCAAGTTGGGATATTCGACCACCAAGACGGCTGCAATCCTTTCCGAGACGGAAGGCACGGCCATCAACATCAGTTGAAACGCGTTATCGACTTTGCGTTTACGCTTGCTCAAAAGGCTTTTCATGCCAGTATGACCCTGAATGTCTCTGCCCACTTTTTTAGCCAATTGCTGCAAGTGCAGGGAAGTATCTTCGATGCCGCGCGTCTGAATGACCCACATCTTGTCGCGCAGCATCGTATTCCAAATGGCAGACGACAAAACTTGGGCGGACTTGCTTTGTCCGTAGAGGCTGCCTTCGATGAGATATATAACTATGGCGCCCGACGCCGCCAAACGGGATTTTTGCTCTCTCCAGCGACCGTCAGTAATCGACGCGGCAAAGTCGTCGGTGCGTTTGCGTTCAATAACAGCCGTTACGCCTGCGTGTTCGATGACAATGTCGCCGAGAGGAAGGGTGTCGACTGTATGTTCGACACCTTCGGCCTTGAAACGTGCAATGAGATCATGTTCGCGAAAGTCGACCTGCATTTGGTAATACTTTCTGGCGGTGCATGTCAGATCGCATTGAATCAATTATTTTTCACGCATTTTATCTTTGAATACATCAAACACACCGATGTCCGACCCCAATAGCGCGCCGATCTTTGTTTTATTGTAGTTGTTCCGTGTCCTTGCTTTTTCTATTTCCACTATTGTTTTTTTAAAATGTTTGCCAGAGACAAGGTCGCTTAATTTTTCAAGCCATTTCTTCCAAATTTTCTTTTTTCCGTTGGCGGCGACAGTTTGACGTGACCACTGTGTTCCTATAATTTTCGCAATGCCAATAAGTGTTCCGAAATAGATTCCAATCCGCTCCACCCAATGTTGGCTATCCTGATATGTTTTTTTAATGTCATCTTCTTGCAGATTTGGATCGTCCAGCCATTTTCTGCACGTGTCATCAAAATTCTGAATGAATTTCCTGGCCATATCATTCACATTCATAGACTCGAATTGTTTGAATACCGGGTCGTTCATCGGTGTAATTTAATTCGACGTAAATATATACCCTCGGTTTTTGTTCTTGTCTGTAGACTCAACAATTTTTTATCTGTATATTTACATTTAGGTCATAGCCCGTGTCTGTCCAATAATCTTAACAATGTTTTCGAATTGAGTGTTGATTTCCTGTACATTTCAAAATGAAACGAGTAGCCATTTTCCTTTTTCGTTTCCGAATTCCATAGACGATCCAAATTTGTTGGCAGACGAAAGAGAGTGGCATTCGAGGGTTGACATGTTGCGTGCACTCTTGTTACGAGCCATACATCTACGAAACTCGACGTCTGGCGAAATATCTGGGCGCCTCCAATAACGTATGTATGTGTATGTGTATTGACGGCGTATTCAAGGGCTGTTTTCAAGTGGTTGAACCAGTGCACGTGCGTGTTTGAAGGCTTGGCTTTGTGGCTGAGAACGATGTTTGTGCGGCCCGGTAGAGGTTTTCGCGCAAGAGAGTCCCAAGTGCGCCTGCCCATTATAACGGCTCCTCCGTATGTATTCATCTTAAACCATTTTAAGTCAATGGGCAATCGCCACGGCAGACGATTGTGGACACCGATGACGTCATTGTCGGAAATGGCCAGTATACCATGAACTGTCATGTTACGAAAAAATCATTTACGTTTATAGTTTATTTTCTTTCTAACTTTCATGAGGATTCTGCCCAACAGATTCATGCCTTTCCCTGACTTGCCTTGCATGGCGTCTTTAAATGAGATACCAATTCCCCATACGAAATCTTTTGGCGCGGCTTCTGCGATGGTCTGCGTGCCAGTGGCTTTCAGTTTCTTGGCAAGTCTTGGATTCTGCGAGAATTTGTGCATGTTGCCGTCGAGAACGATTTTGAATCGGTTCTTTTCCCATTTCTTTTGATTCCACGGCGTAATACGACGCCCGAGTGATTTAATCTTTATGGGATTTTTTTCGTTCATGATTTTGCTGAACGAGGCTCTGTCTCCCATGAGTTTCGCTTTCTGTGCCATCATGTACTGTTCCGCGCAACAATACTTGTAACCGTCGACTTGAAATTTGGATGGGTAGAATTGTGAAAATTCGCCGCCCTTTTTTCTGTGACTGTAAAAGTAAAAGGGTTTTGCCATTTGTGGGGTACAACCAACTTAAGTATACAAAGATGTTTTAAAAAAAGGATTAATGTTTCAACTTTAAGCGTCTCCGTTTCAGTGGCGCGGCGAGTCGGAGGCATTTGGCACGAATGACCTTGTGCGGAAAGTCAAACTCGAACGTACTGCAAAATGTTCGACAGTCGTGCAACACTCGTTTCAGGGCTTGTACAGTCAGAGGGTCAAAAATGCTCATGTCCAGACGGTAGACTTCAGGCTGAGATGTGTCTATCGTCAAATCGAATTGACATTCAATGTCGTCGAGACTATTCAGGCGCATCAACAATTGCGCCAGGCAGCGGCGGTCTCGACGGTCCACAGACGTCAAGTCGTACGCAGATGTGATCGTCTCTTTGTCTCTTCGGCGTTTCTTACTCCGTTTGTGTCCATGTCCCGCCCGCCATATGTCCATTTTGATCGTCTCGGCAGACATGTCGAGACGAATCGCTCGAATATTGTCGTTCATCAACATGATATGTTCGAAATCGTCCATCGTCATCAGCGGAAGGCCTCGAATCAGAAGAATGTATCGCGTCGGAAACTTGGTGTTCGTCGAAAGTACTAGATTGTTCGCGTCGGCGCCACGAATACCAGATATGTAGTGTAACGTTTTTTCAATGAAAGCTTGTTCGTCCGACTGTAAAGCAATCGGCTTACTTACGCGAACCATTCGGTCGGTAAGGGGTACCGTTCGCTCCCCAGTAGATGCAGCTGCTGATAAGACCAACTTACCGCCAGTAACAATACCGTCCGAACCATCCATATCTTGTGCAGTTTAGGTGCGACTTTACCTTTATACTCGATATTTAGGTCTATATTTCCCGTCGATGTATTCACGCGCGTGCGAAGGCCACTGGCCTGGTGTTGGCACGCAATGGCTTTCCATTCGTCTACGTCCTCGTCTTCAAAATAATCCACAAGCGTCAAACGCAATTTGATCCCCGTCGTGTAGTTGAGCGCGCCTAGAATATCGATTTGCAAATCGACGTTGGACTCGGCAAAATTGGATTTGTACAAATCGTCGATAATGTATTCGACCGACTGCATGACCCGTGCCGGAACGTTCGAGACGTTCATTTCGAAATGGACGGGAAAATATAAATAGTCCGTGACACATATGTGATATTTATATTAAATGATTCGTAAAGATGACACTATGTTGCCAATTCATGTAGAAGTATGGATGCGTGGCAAGCACTTTGAACAGCAGCTGGAGCCTTTTCAAAGGTTGGTGTTGCGATTTCACAGCGTCTTTTCGGACCAACTGGCAAGCAAGTCGACGATGGAAAAGGCTCTATTCGCGTTTCGCGTCAAGTACTATAACAAATTTATATTTGAACATGCCAATAGCGATTCGGCACCAAAGCGCAACTTTGTCGAGCGTCTAAAGGTGTTTGAAGAAATAAAAAAGCCCTCAAAGAAAGATTTGACGAGTCTGTACGAAGACTTGTGTGCTTTCCGTCAGGGCGAATGGGTAGGTGGGCATTGTGACGGCGTGCCCGTGCTCGGGAAATGGAAACCAACTCTCACTGAGTGTCCACACATGTACCAAAACTGGTACAAGGACGAAGTGCGAGGCATTCAAAAGGCATTCGGAATGGAGCAAAACAAATGCGCCGTCACTGGCCACAAATGGACCTGGAAAACACCCGGCGTTCCGGCATCGGTCGTCATGATCTCAGACACCTGTGAACCCACAGAAGAATACGTCCAGCTTGTCGAGAAACTCAAGCAGTACGATGTCGTACCAAGACCCGAAATCGCGCGCGTCGCCGAAACGTTTTTGGACATGTTTGACGAAATGGCCACACACCCAAACACGCCGGTTGACGAACAGCTGCACGACCTGTTTAAGAAACGCATCCCAGGCGAGTTCGACGGGGTCGTTCAAAGACAGGCATTGCAAAAACGCGCTATACAACTCGAAAGCGACCTCGAAGAAGCCGAGGCACGAGCCAATACCAATAACTCGCTGTACAAAGAATGTTCCGTTTCACTTGATCGCATTTCCAAAAGGTTAGCGCAGCTCGAATACACATTGAATCAATACCAAGCGGCCCTGCACGAAAGAGACGAGGTCATCCACCGATGGGAGGCCTCTGCAAACGCCACATACAGGTATAGATGAGGTCTAGGAAACTGTGTATTTAACCACTAATGTTGGTAGTGATGAGGATTATTGCAGTATACTGTGTAGATACGGAACAAAAAAAATATCGACATAAGTCTGAATTGAATTTTCTATCCTTTTTTAACCGTTCTTCCGTCGAAGAGTTGCTGTGCGAGTTTGCACTGACGGCTTCCGAATCGCTAGACCAGAACCCCGAACGAAAAATATTCGTACACCACGACACACACTTATGCTGTCACCGTATCGACAACGTCGTTGCGATCATTGCTACAGATTTGGAATACCCTTCACGGGCGAGTTTCGAACTTCTGCAGCGCGTGCACGACAATACGTCAGACGAGCATTTGGCGACCATTCTGAAACAATGTCAAGATCCAGTTACCGTGGACGCCATCCTCCACACACAGCGACAGCTCGACGAAACACTCGTCATCATGCACGAAAACGTCAACAAAATTTTGCAACGCGGAGACCACATCGACGAGCTCGTTGAAAAATCCGCACGTTTGTCCGACCAATCGAAAGCATTTTACAAAGCCGCGCGCAAACACAATAGATGTTGCAGCATTCAATGACGGTTCGACCCATAGTCATTCGGTTGACGACGAGGACCCATTTGTACAGACCCGATTTGTAAGAATGATTCGACCGCGCGTGATTTGAACTCGCCCGCACTCTTCCACAACCTTCCAACGAAAGACGTGGACGGTGTCCCGACCGAAGTTCGCATGGACATGGGCTGGTTGCCATTATATTTTTTCTCATTTTGTAATCGCTTCGTGACGTTCATGTTCAATGGACACCATAACAACCTTAAATACTATAAATACTCATCACTTAATTGCACATGGGATGTTTCATAGGCTTGCCGCAACCGCCCACGACGACAGATGTTGCATACAACCGCCTGTGTAAATATGCGAAACAGACACTTGTACCCGTCAGCGGACTCGATACAGATAAGAGCTTCTTCTTCAGAGACACACGCAGTAACTTATGGAAGCTAAGCAAACACCGTTATGTGGCAGAGGCCACAGAAATGTATTACAATAACATGCGTGCCTTTCTACTACCCGAAACTCATTTCATGTTGAAACCGGCCGCCATTCAGAAATTGACGGTTCGGGCATTCGGCATGAAAATGCGACAGGGTAGTACCGACATGTACGACTTTATGGACGAACATTTTGACCCAGAGGGCGTGTCGAAGGCATTACACGATGTTTCTGAAGCAATACACTGGCTGCATGACCGACGTCTCGCGCACAGAGACATCAAGCCCGAAAATATAGTACTTCACAACGGTCGATGGAAATTGATCGACTTTGACTTTTGTTCCCCATTAGAGCAATTCGTACATTGTGGCACCGAGCACTTTGTGTGTCCACATAGTGTCACAAAGGACTGGCCCGGCTCCAAATCAGACTCCTCACGAAGAGCTGACGTCTACGCATTTGGCAAAATGATTCTCATGGCCCTTTGGAAAGCCGGCACCGACGGTCTCATGAAACAAAGACGGGTCATATGGGTCATGTTTCACAAACCGTGTGTTGCCGATATCCCAATGCACATCGAACCGGCCTGGCAACCATGGCTCGATATCGCCATGACATGCTGTGCCAAAGTGCCACCCGTCCAAATACCCACACTACCGGCAACAATGGAAAACACACTCGGAACAATAGATAGCGGAACAGCTGTGGCAACGATGCAAATGGTCGACGCAGACAACATTTTCGCATAAAACACACCACTCCGTCTTTCGCGCCGCTCTCAACGACTTGCACAGACCACAACGTCGAACTACATAGCTCGACTGTACATACTGCTGCCAGTTCGGTGCGATTTCACAAGTATTGGCGTGGCGCGCCCTAGAAACTTGACGACAACGCGCAATGTCCTTTGCAGACAAATAGTGCATAATACTGCCCATCAACGATAGGACGTCGGACAGCTGAGTGTCCATCCATACACGAATACATTTACATTTATATGAAGAAACACTTATTCATTACTCTTTCAAAACCTTAATTTTTTCAGACCGTCCAAGATCTGTTTGTCACGAAAGGTCTTTGCGGCGGCAGACGCCGCCGTACGTATATCGCGCCGCGCCGCATCAATCGCGTCATCAGCATTGCTTGCGGCGGTGGAAGCCTCTTTCTGGGCCGCGCGTGCTTGCTCTTGGAATCTTTCCCTGGTCTCTTTCAGAGCTTCTTCAGCTAAACGTATTTGTTCTCTGATCTCTGCCTCGCGCGATTTCATTCGCTCTTTGATCTCTTCCTTTTTACTCTTGGCCGCAGCCGATTTGGTCATGAATTGGTGGTACACTGCCCGTTGCTTTAATTTTTCGATTTCTACGTCGGCATCGTCTTCTTCTTTTTTGGCGCTTGCTTCCAAGTCGTTCCAGACTTGAGCGCTTTCACGCGAAAAGAACTCGACTTCTGTAACCACTTGCTTGCAAAGGGGGCATGTATTTATCTTTACATCTGGAGTATCGGACCAATGATATAAATCGCCGTGCGTTTGACCGATCCAATGGTGCAAAAACCCAGCGTTGAATACATGCTTGCAAGGGACGCATCGGACTGCGTTCTCTACCACATCGTCACCCAGCATGTCGTCCTCCTTATTCAATTTTATAGTGTAGTTCAAAGAACTCGTGTCCAATTTATGGTCCTTCTCTTGAATATCCATCTTTCTGAACCGTTTTAAAGGTACGTTACCGCCGCCACCCGCCTCTATCAGCGTTTTCCGGATGATTTTATTCGAGGCCGTTTCCAAAGGCGTCTTGCCATCTGAATTCTTTTGATTCATTGGGCACCCGGCCTGCTTCAACAACGCGCAGCAAGCATCGCTCGCTTGATAAGAATCGGACCCTAACCCCAAAAAGTGCATGCACGTATTTCTGTCACTATTCGTTACGGCTACGTTCACGCCGTGTCGCACGAACATTGCCAACAATGGTTGGTTTAATTGTCCTGCCGCGCGCAAGAGAGTATGCACGTCCGGCCGCGCACCCGCAGCGACGAGTCTTTCGGCCATGGCCACATTGTCCAAAGCGGCGGCGAGAGATGCGGTCAGCGTTGTCGGTTGAGTGGCAAGCATTTTATCGACCATGGCCACATTATTCGCTTTCACGGCGAGCGCCACCAACGCGTCGGGAGCTGAGCCACTGCTCTTTTCTAACAAATAGTCGGCAATGTCCAGGACACCTTGTGTTACCGCGGTCTCTAACAATGACGCCATCTGACCCTGTGTCGGCGTTTTGTCCGTTCGCCCGGCCAGCACGAACAGTTCGTCTATTTTCGGCAAGAGGACGGATCCGATGCGTACACTGTCAGACGAACTGCTCGACGAAGCCGCGGCGCTCGACGAAGAACCGCTCGACGAGCTGGACGCCGCAGCAGACATGTCTTCGTCTTCGTCTTCGCTTTCAGTTTCGTCGGGATCCGGCAGGCGCACAACGGTGGCCGACGAAGGCACTTCGATCCAATCCGATACGCGAGACGTATCAAAATTATGTGGTATCTTGATTTCGACGAGGTTCGGGCACTCATAGAATGCAGCCCCTCCGATGGTCTGCAACCCATCCCCAAAGGTCACCGAGGCCAAACTACTGCACCAAGAGAATGCATACGATCCGATGGTCTGCAACGCATCCCCAAAGGCCACCGAGGCCAAACTACTGCACCCAGAGAATGCACTTTCGTCGATGGTCTGCAATGCA
>MDSY01121462.1_pt1 | contig 12751 bp, 15 predicted proteins | sample 811131 | NCBI WGS metagenome assembly MDSY01 (sample SAMN05326643, study PRJNA326480) | marine metagenome | isolation source: seawater | place: Atlantic Ocean: South West | collected 2010
AAAAGAAAACAATGTAGAAAATTTATATGGTAAAAAATACGAATATATTTTATCAACCGGTAAGCCATTTATTGTATCTGAAAGTGCAGTTTTTCGAGAATTTCACGGTTACAAAAGATTTGGTTGGTGGAGTTACGGTTGGGTAGATGCAAATTGTAATAACAATGATGTAGGTAATGAGAGATGGTTAAAATTTGAAAACACAACAGGTATACACATCAAAAATTGGCACAGTCCTGGCAAAAATATTATAATTATGGGACAGAAAGAAGGAGATAGTGCACTTGTTGATATATACAAAGAATTTGATTCTTTCAGTTCATGGATCAATTTTACAATTAAAAAAATTAGAAAACATACTGACCGACCGATAATTTTTCGTCCGCATCCAATGAATCTAGCAAGAGGTATAAGGAATTGGGAAAAAATAATTCATCCATTTTTAGAACATAATAAAATAAAGAATGTACATTTATCTGAATTTTTATCCGACGGTGTAAGTCAAGGAGGAGAAGGGTTAGAGAAAGATTTACAACGTGCGTATTGCGTAGTAACCTACAATAGTTTAAGTGCAGTTGAAGCAGTCGTCCGTGGCATACCTGTATTCGCTACAAATAATATGTCAATGGTTTGGCCAATAGCACAAAAAAACTTTTCACAAATTGAAGAATTAAATTACAATATAGATTTACAAGATTGGAAAAATAAAATTGCTTACACAATGTGGAACAGAGAAGAAGTGAAAAATGGACATACGTGGGCACATCTTAAAAGTGTATATTTTTAAAAAATAAACCGTTCTGCTTTATAAACTGTTTTTCAATAAATTTTCCAGTAGTATTCATAGTAGAAAAATCCCGTATACGACTTGTTTCATTATCATCATATATTAATCCATATGTTTCAAAAATGTTTAGCCAATAATTTTGTGGTTTTAAATTAACGTGATTGTGTCCTCTTTTCATACTATATGTCATCACTACAAATTTTGTTTTTTGAAAATCTAGCATGTAATTATGTACATATTGTTCATCCACATGTTCAACAAATTCACAACTCCATGCCATGTCATAATTTACATTTAGTATTGACGGACCGATAGTATAATCATGTACTAAAAAATTGTTTCCTGTTGATATTACTGTATAATCTCCGTCTATGCCAAAGGATTGTAAACCTTTTTCCTTAGCAAGACGAACCATACCTCCGGGACCACAGCCAATATCTAAAAAAGATTTTACATGATGTTGTTTTATCATGTAATCAAGAACACCGCTATCTAAATGTGTTTTTCTTGCATGTCCGCCCAAATGATCTGGTAATTCTTGCATTCACGAATCCAATAATTTTTGTATATTTTTTTTATGTATGTATAATGTACTAGGACGCATTCCTCTGTATTGTTTCTCGGCAGGTATTACATATGGAGCAAACCATTCTTGCAATTCTTTGTGTCCCCAAAAACTTTTTTCATTGTCAGGTAAATGTCTATATCTACTATCTAATTTACTACCTTTATTACAAGCTAGAAATAAGTGACCATTATCATTTAGATGTAAACGCATATCTGCTAAGAAAAACTTCCATTCTTCTTTTGACCATGCAGCTGGACGCTGTCCTAAAAACGACCTCATTGTAGTAATGTAATCAAAAGTTCTATTGATATTCATTTTTTTCATTGGGTATGTTAATTCACCAATTATTTCTACATTCAAAAATCTATATCCAGCTTCATATTCTGGCCTGTTGACAATATCTGTCCCACAACAATTGTGTCCTAATTGTTTACACACATAGATAAACCAACCAGCTCCTGTGCCAAGATCTAATATACTTTTACCTTTAGTAAGATGTAATCCTAACCAGTGCGCAGCAGAAACTTTTTCTCTAATCCATCTTGTTGGATCAGCAAAATATCTATTACTTTTTTGTAATTTACTATTTTTGTGTGGTTCTATTCCGGCTAAAACATCATCATCTTCACGGAAAAATATTTGTTTAGAAACGTTAATGATGTTTGTTTCGCCTAAGTTATCAATAATTTTTTCTACTTGTTTTTCAACTTCTGTATTTTGATTTGCGATATCAGAATGATATATATGCACTGGTAGTTTCATCTTATGGTCCAGTAGTCTTCTGTCCTTGCAACAGACAAATCTCTAATACTGCTTTTGCCTACAATTTTCCTAGCACCTTTTAAATGATCGATCCATTTACCTAAGACACTATTAATTAATGGATGTCCTCCGCCACCTGTTTGTGCAGTTTTTAAAATTAGATTGTCAGTGTAATCAAGATAATTTTTGAATTTCTTTTTATAATTTTCCAACACATGACCAAATACAAAACTATCATGCCATTCATCTAATGTAAAAATTCCATCCTCTGCATTTTGATACATAAATTCAAAATCATTTATGAAATCTTTACATACTTGATTATTTAAATTTAAACCATAAAAACCACATTCAGGCCATGTTTGTGCAGATTTTCCTCTACCAACGAATGTTATCCATTTATCATTTGGCAATATTTCTTTGAATTCTTCAAAGGTCCAACGACTATGCACTATAGTATCAGCATCCATCCAAACTATCCAATCCTCATAAATCCTTGCAGATTCAAATACAGCATAGGTTTTATTTGCAAATCTAACAGCGTCCCATTTAAATTCTTTGTGTGCGTCTTTAGGCCTTTTTACTCGAATGTGTTCAGGAGGTATGCCATTTGCGTAAGGAATTTTTTTGTATTTCTTTTTGAATGCTAAAAGGTCCGGCAAACAATTTTTTGCATCTAAAACTTCAATATGAGATGTATCTGTAACTTTAGGAATACAATTTTCAGCATAACATTTTAATTTTATTTTTTTATCAACATGTTTCTCAAAACTTGTAATAAATTTTTGTCCATATAAATTCATTCCTTCTTGATTAAATGTTGTAATCACTGTTATTTGTGTCAATTTTAATCCTTGTAAATATATTATTATAGGTATTTAACAAATGAAAATAAGTTTATGGACAAAATACGGTGCTTTAAATTCCAAACCTGTTTTTGATGCATTTGCACAGGGAGCAGCTAAATTAGGATACTTTGTTGTGTATAATACACATAATGCAGATGTAAGTGTTATATGGAGTATGTTGTGGCAAGGAAGAATGCAGGGAAATCGAGAAGTATGGAACATCTCCAAACAAAAAAATAAACCAGTTATAGTATTAGAAATAGGTGCTATTAAACGAGGGCTTACTTGGAAAATGGCAGTAAATGGCATAGGCAACACAGCATATTATAATTTACAAGATACGGATGATACAAGAATTAAAAAATTAGATTTAAAATTGCATCCTTGGAAAATAAATACGTGTCCTATTTTGATTGCAGGACAGCAAGCAAATAGTCAACAATGGAATAGCCCGTATCATATGCAAGAGTGGTTGAAAGAAATATTAAGCACAATAAGAAAATTTACAACACGTAAAATTATTATACGTCCACATCCTAGATGTCCTATTAATTTTCAAAAATATTCACATGTTGAAAATGTAGAATTACAAATTCCTAAAAAAATATCAAACACGTATGATGATTATGACTATGATATGAAAAAAATCAGTGTTGTTTTTAATTATTCTAGTAATCCTGGCACGCTTGCTGCTATACATGGTACTCCGATATTTGTGAGCAATAAAAGTTTAGCATGGCCAGTTAGTAACGTTGATTTTTCTTTGATAGAGAATCCACAGACTCCTGATCGGCAAAAATGGTTAGAAAAAATAAGTTTTACTGAATGGACGACTGAAGAACTTTCTACTGGATACCCACTAAGTAGATTGACAAGTCAATTATAATATGCTATTATAGTTTAAATGATTAGAGAAGTATGATGACCGTAGAAGATTACTTGGAAATTTTAGCTGGTATAAGCCCTCTTGCCAAACATGATTTTGTTATTTTGGACCAAGATAGTAAATTAATACATAGTTTATCACAGCAAACTAGAAAAAAAATTGCCTTAACAGATCGTCAACATGAATTAATTAAGAAAAAATTATTGCAATATAGTGATCAATTTACACAACATGGATACAGCAATCTTTTTTTAAATTTAAACATTACAAGACAACCGTATCGTATCATAGATCGATCGAAAACAATTACACTAGTTTCGCAATCATACTACGAAGATTTCTTCCATACAGCCACTAACACTTTAATGATGGCAATAAGATTTCCTTTTAGCAAAAAAATGATTAAACATATTGAGCTAATCAAATCATTACAAGGGGGAGCTACTGGATATGATAGTAAAACAAAAACACATTTTGTACGTTTTAATGAATACACTGTATTTAAAATAATAGACAAATTAAAAGATTGTAATTTTGAAATTGATAAAGTTATCATAAATTTTTATGAAAAAATAAAAAATTATCAGGATAAGTATGTAGAATATAAGCCTGGTATATTCAATTATGAATTGAAGAACACTAGTAAAACAGTTAAAGATTTTGCATATTCTACTTATGGATCACCTACAAAAAATAATTTAATATTATATTATGATCGAAAAGATCTTTTAGGCTTACAACATTTTGATCAGAATGAATTAAATTGCTCCTTTAATCAATATGATTGGTTAACAAAGCAGATTGCGAATAGGAATAATCGACACGTCTATATAAAAAATACAAATGTAATTTTACAACAAATTCTTGCAGCATTACATAATTTACAAAGGTATCCTATACTTTTTGTTTTGAGTAAGCATCAAAAATATAATAAAGACATAAAAGAGCCATGTATTGAACAGTTATACAACATAGAAAATGCTAAGGATAAACAAATTGATCTACAATCTACTGTATTATTTAGATTAGAAAATACAACACCAGAAAATATGAAATGGAATTCTTATGTAAAAGATAAAAACTTGAACTTGCCAATAGATAAAAATACAACAAAAATTGCATATATTAATAGTGCAAAGTTACCAAAACCTTTATTACGTAGTAATTGGAAACCAAACGCTATTGTAATCTTAGATTCATGCAGATTACCGAAAAATATAAATCTTTATACTAATCAAAACGATTTAGTAATTTACTATAGTGATATATTACCTTATTATAATCATACACCAATAGATATTATATAATATGAAATACTGTAAATTAATTATAGAGGACGAAGTAAACATAAAAATAGAAGGATTATCTGTTGATATTAGAAGAAAATTGTGTAACAGATTAAAATTTGAAGTGCCATATGCTAGATATATGCCTCATTATAAACTTGGAAGATGGGACGGTAAAATAGGGTTTTTTGGTTTAGGTGGAAGAGGCTTTGTAAATCATCTGGATGAAATAGTAGATGTGTTAGGAAAAAATAACATTGAAATTGACGAAATTGAAGATAAACGACACAAAATAGATATAACTTTACAACCTATCACTGAAAATTATTGGAAGGATTTAAATGTAAAATGGCCAAAAGGACATCCTGAAGCCGGAAATTTTATAATGTTAAGAGATTATCAAGTAGCATCTATTAATAATTTTCTACAAAATTTACAATCTTTACAAGAAATTGCAACAGGTGCTGGCAAAACAATTACAACTGCAACTCTTAGTCATATTACCGAAAGATTTGGTCGAAGTCTTATCATAGTACCTAATAAATCACTTGTTGTACAGACAGAACAAGATTATAAAAATTGTAATCTGGATGTAGGAGTATATTTTGGAGAGAGAAAAGAATTAAATAAGCAACATACGATTTGTACATGGCAAAGCTTAAATGTATTGGATAAAAAAACAAAAAATGGTTTAGCTGAGTTAACACTTGCAGAATTTTTGGATAATGTTGCTACTATAATAATTGATGAAGTACATCAAGCAAAAGCAGAAATATTAAAAAATTTACTGACTAAAAATCTACACAATGCTCCTATACGATGGGGTTTAACTGGTACTATACCAAAAGAAAAATTTGAATTTGAAGCATTAAGGTCAAGTATAGGTCCGGTTATTGGTTCTATATCTGCTAAAGAATTACAAGATCGAGGAGTGCTATCTAGTTGTCATGTTAACATATTGCAATTAATTGACATTCAAGTACATAAGGATTACCAATCTGAATTAAAATATCTTGTAACTAACGAAGATAGAATTAAATACTTTGGTAATTTAATAAACAATATTCAAAAATCTGGCAATACATTAATACTCGTAGATAGAATTGCAGCTGGAGAATCATTACAGAATATAATTAAAGATTCTATTTTTATAAATGGTGATGTAAAATTGCAAGAAAGATCGCAAGCATATGACAATATACAGGATTCAGATAATCAAGTAATAATTGCAACTTATGGAGTTGCATCAGTTGGTATTAATATTCCAAGAATTTTCAATTTAGTTTTGATAGAACCTGGAAAATCATTTGTAAGGGTTATACAATCTATAGGTAGAGGTATACGTAAAGCAAAAGATAAGGATTTTGTGCAGATATGGGATATAACAAGTACCTGCAAATTTGCAAAAAAACATTTAACACAGAGAAAAAAATTTTATAAGGAAGCCCAATATCCTTATACTATAGAAAAAATTGATTGGCAATCTTAAAAGGAGAAAAATGCGTATTTTAACATTGGATAACAAGAGTTATCATTTAAATAATTTACCTGAAGAAATTGAAGATGATTTTAGATTTAGCGTATTAGATAACAGTGATCCACAAGATCCTGATTTTTTCTTTATTCCGTTAATTTTTTTAGAATCCTTCAATATGCCTGCAGTGGTAATGCAAATTGGTGAACATGAACTCATAATGCCAGTTGACTGGCATATTGCAGTTGGATGTAGACACACTGGAAAAGATCTAGAAATTTTACCATTAACGAGTTTGAACGATAGAGGATTCGATGCATTCCTTTTTAATCCCTTACGTAGTGTAAAAGCAGATTATGCTGAAATAAAAATCACTAATTTTTATAATGATGTAAAATGGTATTTTCCAAAAATGAAAAATGGTCAACTACTGTCGGTGCCATTAACAGATGAAGAAGATCCATTGTGCGCTTTTTTTATCAAAGAAATATCAAAGCAAATGGAAATTATTGACTTTTGCAAACTTATATAGTAAAATATAGTTTATGAAAAAAAAATTAGTACCGTTGAAAAAAATTTTAAATGCTATCGACACCGGTAACAGAAAATTATGGGACGAGTTTACAGCCGAAGAAAAGAAAGAAATTAGTTTTTATTTGTTAACTCGCTATGCTTCTTCTATCAAAGGCAATTTTGTAGCAAAAGATGTACCACAAACAGTTCTATTGCGTACAAATGACATCTATAATAAACATTGGAATGAAATATACAAACATAAAAAATTAATGTGGCAATTACTATGTTTAATTTGCAAAAATGTAAACCTTACAATTAAAAAACAAAATAATAATACACAATACCCATATCACGAATGGATAGGTTTTAAACACAAAGAAAGTAATTCAAAACAAAAAAAATTTTTATTAGATAAATTTCCAAACATGAAATTGGATGAAATAGACATGATATTAAAATTATCAGATAAAAAACAATTATCTAAATATATCAAGGATCATGATATTGACTAAAAGTGTTAAACCATATACATGTTTTTATTGCAACACTTCTTACACAAAAGAAAAAACATTGATCGCTCATATGTGCGAGAAAAAAAGGAGAGCACTACAGAAAAATGAGAAAAGAGTTCAGCTTGGATTTTATACATTTAATCAATTTTACAAATTAAGTACAAAGTCAAAAAAAGATAAAACTTATGAAGATTTTTGTAAATCACCATATTATAATTCATTTGTAAAATTTGGTAGTTATGTAAACAATGTAAAACCATTGTACGTTGAAAAATATATAGATTACATTGTTACAAGTGGTATAAAACTTGAGCAATGGTGTAAAGATGAACTTTATGAAAAATATGCGATAGATGTAATAAAAAAAGAAAATGTATTCACAGCTTTAGAGAGAAGTATATTAACTATGACTGAGTGGGCAAAAGAAAATCCCCCGGCGATATGGAATCATTACTTCAATCTTGTTAATACCAATAGAGCAGTATATCATATAAAAGACGGGAAAATATCTCCTTGGATAATCTTAAATAGTATATCTGGAAAGAAGATGTTAAGTAAATTAAATGATGAACAATTGAAAATGATATACCATATAATGGATCCTGAACATTGGGCAACAAAATTTACAAAACAACACAAAGATGTTGAATTAGTTAAAGAAATTATAAAAAAGAGCCAGTTATGAATTTAATTTATTATCCTAATGCATTTTTGAATCAGAAACTTGATCCTGTGGATCTTACTGATTTAGATTTCAATCCACATGAATTAAAACAACAAATGACAGAATTAATGCTTGAACACAATGGTATTGGACTCAGTGCAAGTCAAGTTGGTATCAATAAACAATTATTTGTTATGGGAAATTCTTCTACTAACACATGTCTATGTATTAACCCCCAAATACTACAAATCACAAAAGACACTGTAATTGATATTGAAGGATGTTTAAGCTTTCCTAATATATTTGTACAAGTTAAACGGCCAAAAGAGGTTTTAGTAGAATACACAGATGAAAACCTAGAACAAAGACGACAGCACTTGAAAGATTACTCAGGTAAATGTTTTTTACATGAGTACGATCATTTACAAGGCATTACGTTTAAAGATAGGGTTTCAACTTTAAAATGGAAAATGGCTGTAAAAAAATCAACGAAAAAGAGATAATTCATGCCAGATATTGACATAGATTTTGCTGATAGAAATCATGTTTTAAAAACTATAAAACACATACCAGCAATCATTAGTCAAGGAAAGAAGCACAACACAGGTATATACGTTACAGATATACCCAATAATCCTGTTAATAATTTTTCTACAATCCCTTATAAAGAAGCCGAAGAGAGAGGTTATTTTAAATTAGATTTCCTAAATGTAACTTTTTATAAAGATATTCGTAATGAACACCATCTGCAACAGTTAATGAACAGAGAGCCTTTGTGGGAACTATTTGAACATAAAGAATTTGTAGATCAAGTATTTCATTTGTCAGGTCATAGCCATATATGTAAAAAATTAAAGCCAAAAAATATTTCACAACTTGCTGCAGTATTAGCAATAATACGTCCTGCAAAAAGGTATTTGTTGAATAAAAATTGGATTGATATTGAAAGAGAAGTTTGGCTTAAGCCGACTGATGGATCCTACTTTTTTAAAAAAGCACATGCTTTTTCATACGCGGTTGCTGCAATAGTCCATGCAAATTTATTATGTGAGCAAATTACTTCTTAGGTTTTCTTACTAGCTGTATATTTTTACGTTTGATACGTTTTACATTTATATTGCTTAAATTAACAGTTGGACCAGTTAGTATCTGGACATCTTTTGTATTCATGTTTATTTGACAATATTTTAATTTTTCTAATTCTGAATGTAGAAAAATAGTAATCGGTATCAGACGATTACTTTCCATCCACCATGTCTTTCCTAATTCAAGTAATTGTTTTTTGTCTGTCATAGATCTGCAAGCTGCATAATTAAGCAAAGATGTGATATATTGATCTTGATTTATGATAATACCAACATATTCTTTTCCACCATAAACTACTACACTTATATATGGGTGATCTTTTTCTATTTCTTTTCTCAACATATTTTTACAAAGCTTCTAACTAAATACGATATGCAATTAATTTCAAGATATTTAGTTAATAATGTTACTACTATCATTGCGAATGACGCAGGATTTGCCACGGAGTATAGTAAAGTGTATACCAGACAATTGAAAGTATATAGAGGAATAGATAATAAATTACAGTTTAGACTATTAAATGCTGATCAAAAACCATTAAATGTAACAACATACACACCGAAATTTGTTGCGTTTGATGAAAATGGCAGACAAGTAATACAACATGATGGCGTGTTGAATCAAACAGATGATAGCAGTGCTACTAGAGGAATGTTTACGGTTACCATTACAGAAAATGATCTTTTAAATATTACACGACAATATCTAAGATACAATGTATATCTAATTGATAATAATTCAAACAAAACAATCACTTATTCAGATGATAATTTTGATAATGATGGCACAATTTTTGTTGATGACTATGCATTTCCAGGACCAACAGCAACATTCAATGTTACATCATTTACAAAAGACACAGGAAAACCAGGAGTTGATGATGATGTATGGTATAGTGAATCAATATCTGCTGAGCCAGCTATAAATGGTAATGAAGCTTTACATACTGCCGCTATTTACACAAATAATTACATTGGAATAATAACAGTTCAAGGTACTCTTGAAAATCAAATAACAAGCACTACTAACTGGGCAAATATTTCTACTTTAATTTTAGGTGGCACCGAAACTGAACCAGTGCCAGTAAATTTCAATGGCATTTTCAGTTTTATAAGATTTAAAAGTAGCAGTGACCCGTCTAATAAAATAACAAAAATATTAGTTAGAAATTAATTGACTTACCAAATATAATCTGTTATACTTAAGGTATGTCAGCAGTATCACGAATTTTTTCTGAATATATACCTCGAAAAAATAAAATTACTCCTAGTGGGTGGACATCATTTAATGCACCATGTTGTATACACAACGGCCATCGAGCTGATAGTCGTGGCAGAGCTGGGTATATGAGCACTGATACTGGAGGAGTAAGCTATCATTGTTTTAATTGTGGATATAAATGTAGTTGGCAACCTGGTCGTACAGTATCTAATAAATTAAAAAAGATTTTTACATGGCTAGGTGTGCCAGATACTGTAATTTCACAAGTAAGTTTAGATGTAATTAGAGAAAATACATCACTAGGCTACACTTCTAATATTCCTACCCTTCCAAAATTTAAAGAAATATCTTTACCAGATTGCAGTATTTTGTTGACAAATAAAAACTATAAAAAAACGCAAACAGTTCAAAACTATGTAGCACAGCGATCATTAGATATAAATGAATATGACTTATATGGATCATCAGAAACAATATACAAAGAAAGGGTTATTATACCTTTTTATTTTATGGGAAGGTTAGTAGGATACACAGCTAGAGCCGTAAACAACAATAAAATTAAATACATTACAAGTTCACAGCCAGGTTTCATATATGGTATAGACAATCAGCCAACCCAAAGAAATTTAATGATACTATGTGAAGGCCCTATAGATGCAATGCTTATGAAAGCAACTGCACTTTTAGGTAGCGAAATATCAAGTCAACAGAAAATATTATTAGATCACTGTAAAAAACAAATAGTAGTTGTGCCAGACAGAGATAAAGCAGGAAAAAAATTAGTAGAACAAGCTCTAGAATATGATTGGCATGTAAGTTTTCCTTTGTGGGAAAACAACATAAATGACATAGGAGAAGCGGTTGATAAATACGGACGAGCATTAACATTATATAGTATATTATCAAATAAGCAAAATAATCATTTAAAAATTAAACTTGGAGCAAAAAAATGGTTTGGAAAAAACATCTAAAAAAAGTTTGGATGTATGTGCGATATCCCTATGACTGGATTAAAGAAGAAATTGCATTTAGAAAAAGATTGAAAGAATTAAGAAAAAGAGACCCATTTATTTACGAGTAAAAAATGATAATATGGGGTATTAGTGCGAATAGTCATGATGCTGCTTTAGCGGTTATGCACGATAACAACATTGTATTTGCAAGTCATGCTGAACGTTTTAGTGGAGTAAAGAATGACAAACATCTTAACCATGGCCTAATCAGATATGCGCAACGTTGGGGGTACCCCGATAAAGTTATTTGGTATGAAAAACCTTGGTTAAAATCTTTGCGACAGTTTACAGCAGGTCAAGGTTTAACATTAAAGAAAAATAATATTAAAAGATATCTTAAAAATTATAAGATAGTATCTCCTATAAAAAGTGTGGGTCATCATCATAGCCACGCAGCAGCAGGATATTTTACAAGTGAATTTAAAAGTGCAACCATATTAGTAATTGATGCAATAGGAGAATACAACACTTTATCTATTTGGACAGCTAAAGATAATAATTTAAAAAAAGTATACACTTCTAATTTTCCTAATAGTATAGGGTTATGGTACAGTGCTTTTACCCAACGTATAGGTTTGAAACCAAATGAAGAAGAATATATACTTATGGGTATGGCTGCTTATGGAAATCCAATTTATAAAGACAATATACTAGAACAATTTTTTAATTATGAAGAATTACGTACTAAATATTGGTTTAATTTTCCAAGTATAAAATGTAAAGTAAATTTACATCGCGGCTGCATGTGGTGGGAGCCTACAAAAAAAGCATTTGATATTATTAATGATCAACAGGTATTCACACAATGGGCATATGATGTTGCAGCTAGTGTGCAAGCAGCATATGAAAACATATTGTCTTTCATTAGCAAAAATGTTAAAATTTATTTTCCAAATAACAATCTTGTATTCATGGGAGGTTGCGCATTAAACTGTGCTGCAAATAAAATTTTAGAAAATGATTGGAAGAATATATGGATAATGCCAAATCCAGGTGACGCAGGGTCTAGTATAGGTGCTGTGCTTGCACATAAAGAAGAACACACTAATTGGCCTGGTCCTTTTTTAGGCTATGATATAGGAGGAGAATATCCAGTTGATAGAATTGTTCAAGAACTTTTGCAAACAG
>MDSY01144271.1_pt1 | contig 12746 bp, 18 predicted proteins | sample 811131 | NCBI WGS metagenome assembly MDSY01 (sample SAMN05326643, study PRJNA326480) | marine metagenome | isolation source: seawater | place: Atlantic Ocean: South West | collected 2010
ACGACTTCCGCGACCACTTCTGCTACTACGACTACCGCCGCGCGCGTCCCCCTTACTTGTTAGTTTAGCCCCCTTTACTCTAACTCTCCTCTTACGAACGCTTTTATTTCCGCCACCCTTTCTATTTTTTCTTTGTAGAGGTCTACCACCCCCCACCGTCGCGCGCGCCAGCCCCCAGGCAGATCGTGACCCCCTGATGAACGCCTGACTTTGCCGCTGTCCTGAACCCATAAAATCATGTCTAAAGTCATGGGCACATAATGATAAAAGTAATTTAAATATTATTTTATTTAATACTATTACATCCATTTTATAATATAGTATAATATAATATTTCTATTCGATCGTATTATTTGATACAATTATACCATTTTATAATTTATTATAATAATAAAAAAATATAGAAGCAAAATCATATAAAATACTTAAAAATAGTATCATAAGATAAATTAATAGAGAAAAGGAATGCCAAAACATCATTATATAGGGAAGCAATCTCGTGATTACGAAAGAAAGCCAAAATATTTCGAGACGATTGTAACATTTGATGAGATATACAATCATACAAAGATGGAGAATATTAAGAAGCCAAATTATCAGGGGTCATTATTGGAGGGAAAAGTTGAGAAGATGGCCGAAGAGTATTTAGAGAATCCATTATTATTACGATTTAAGAATCGTATAATTATCGGATGCCTTAAGAAGAACTGGTATATTATAGATGGTCAACATCGTATTGAGATGGCACGTATGTTATATAATGATCATGGTATTAATGATAAGATTATTTTTTGTTGGTATGAGTGTTTAAATGAGCAAGAGATGAAGAATATATTTATTTCGGTAAACCATGATTCTATGAAAAATCAATATTATGTGAGTAGTACTGATTTACGACAAATTATCAGAGAAGAATTTACTGGTAAATTGAAAGAATATAACAAGGTATATTTTTCAAAGAGAAAGACTGAAACTGGACGAATCCGAACAATTGAAGAACTTGTAGAGGGGTTGGATAAGATCGATTATTTTCATAAATTTAACGGATCCCATGAAGCTTATAAAGAATTAATGGATAAGAACAAAGAGTTTTATGATATTAGTCGTTATGAGATAAATCTTAAGAATAATCCAACAAGTTTTTATGTTGATGAGAAGGAGAAGATCAAAGATAAAATGATAATTTCATTACGAAGAAATAATTTTATTGAGTGGTTAACGGATTCAGACAAAAATAAACCTTACCATATGAATCGTAGGATAAAGGAACCAATATCTGCCTATAAGAAGAAGGTTGTATGGAAAAATGAATTTGGCGATGCATTAACTGGTACGTGTCCAATTTCATTTTGTACAACAATTTTAAGAAAGGGTATAAAGAACGGATATCAATGTGGACATATAATATCTGAATACAATGGGGGACCTTCTGAAGTATTAAACATGAGACCAATATGTCCTGGATGTAATCAGTCGATGGGATATAAGAATTGGGAGGATTGGGATAGGTAAGTAATTTTCCTTTTATTTAAACGTTATTTTTATATTTGATAATAATAAAATGAGAATCTTAACATTATTTACTTTTTTACAAAATATATTTGCGATACCATTATCATTGAATAGTACGTATATGAATAAATATAATGAATATATTACTAAATATAATAAGACTTTTTCATATGATAATTTTGAATTATTTAAGAACCGAATAATGATCATAGATGAAACGAATACACAAAACAAGAGTTATACATTGGGAATAAATCAATTTATGGACGAGAAATATTCTGAAACAATGATAATGAATGTAAAAAATGATCATAAAGAGACATATGAGGTGGACGATAGTATGATTGTCCCCTTTTCTGTGGATTGGCGAAAAAGAAATGCTGTTACTGAGGTAAAAAATCAAGGTAATTGTGGTTCATGTTGGGCATTTAGTACAACTGGAAGTATTGAGGGATTGATAGCGATAAGTACAGATAAGTTATTTAATATTTCCGAACAACAATTAATCGATTGTTCTTTTGATGAAGGAAACCATGGATGTGAAGGAGGGATAATGGAAAATGGATATCGTTATGTGATCAATAATGGTGGAATTTGTTCTGAAAAAGAGTATCCATATACAGGAAGTGATGGTGAATGCGAAACATGTCAAACGATTGTATCAATTGACAAATATGGTGATATAACACCCAATAATGAGAAGATCTTAAAACGAGCGGTAGCGCAACAACCTGTTTCAGCCGCAATTCAAGCAAACTTGACTTCTTTCCGACTCTATTCAAGAGGAATATATTCTGACCCTGAATGTGGTGATCAATTAGATCATGGAATATTAATAGTAGGATATGGATATGATATTTTACATGATATGGAATATTGGTTGGTGAAAAATTCTTGGGGACCGAACTGGGGTGAGAATGGATACATACGAATACAGAGAAATACGGATACAAAATCTGGAATATGTGGTATATCTACACAACCAACTATACCATTATTAAAAAATATTTAATATATATATTATAATGCCACGAAGTGATCCTAATTCTAAATGGGGAGACTATGAGAATGAGACGTTAATACATAATCATCGCTTAGCGAAGGTATATAAAAAACGATATCAGAGAGCAAGTGATTTTCATAATACATTGTATAGATTTTTTGGTTTAATTACTGTTGTTTCAACTGCGATTGCTTCAACAATTTCTTGGGGAACAGAGGAGGTGAATGATAGACAACAATTAATTTTAAGTGGAATCACAACAGTTTCAGCAGTATCGGCTGCGATTCAAAATTTCTATAATTTTCAAGAAAACTCAAATAGTTATATAACAACAGCGAAATCATATGCTAAGTTACAAAATAAAATAGAGAGTGTTGGTAATATTCATCCTGAATACCGAACAGTAAAACCAAAAGATTTTCTAAAGAAAACACAGGAAAAGTTTGATCAGATATCAGATAGTCGTTTAGAGATATCGAATTGTATGTCTCGAAAATGTTATAATAAAACAAATGATGATGAATCTTATTTATATGATAAACATAAAAAATACAAATTACTAAAAGAGGAAGAGAAACTTGAATATTCAAAGAATAGGAATAATATAAGTATTCAAATAGAAACGGATGATAGTGATAATAATTAAATCTTTCTTAGATTATAACGACCATTCCCTCTTTTAACTTGATTACCTACATCATTAAATATGATATGTTCACCACACCATTTACTATTCGATTGATTTATATTGATTAATGTATTCGCTACTTCTTCATCTTCTTTTGAAAGATACCATGGAGAATCAGGTGAATGATTCATCCATTGATTGAATAATTCACAGATTAGATGTTTTTTATAATCATCATCAACATTGGTTAAGATCGATTGAATGAATTGGATATCTTTTTTTAATTCTGAACGATCGGAGTACATTTTTGTTTTTTTTTATTCAAAATTTATAAATATTCAAATTTATAATTTATAATTTATAGGATCCATGCCCATTGAAACTTGATAAAATTATCATCTGAGATATCTTTAACAACCTTTTTTTGTGAATCATTTTTAATATATATTTTGCTGATATCTTTATCTTTATCTTTATCTTTATCTTTATCTTTATCTTTTTTAAGATTGATTTGTTTATCTAATTCAATTTCTTTTGAAATACGATATGTTAGAATGTTCATTATATAATTCATTTGATAATAATTTCAAAGATTCATTTAAATAATTTAAAAGTAATTTAAGAAATAAATAAAAAAAATAGGTAATAAATAAATGATGAGAAAATTATTAATTATGCTCGGTGGTACATTAACAATGGTAATTGGTCAGTTAATAGGAAACCAATTAGATGAGAATGGATGTGTATCAGATGGTGGATACGAATGGTGTGAAACGACAGAACAATGTCAAAGACCATGGGAAATACCATGTAAGGTGTTATCTGAGTATTGTCAATCATCGAACCTTCAGACATGTCGTTTAGCATGTGATGATCCAATATGCGAAACACATAATTGTGCGATGAGAATCGGTAATTGTTGTGAATATGTATGTGTCGATCGGACAATTGATTTGGCTGTCCATGAATGTACTGATACATGTCCTCCACCAATTCCATGTCCGATGCCTGAGATGAATGAGGGATGTAGTTATATTGAACCATTACGAGATTATTGTGGATGTATTAATAGTTGTGGTTCTATTGATTGTTCAACAAGACCTAGATCCGATAAAGGAGAAGTATGTGGAGGATATACAATTGAGGGAATTATTCGTAGTTGTTTACACGGACTTGAATGTGTGAATACAATCAATTCTATGATTGCTGATGCCCCTGGAACATGTCATCCGATATGTGATGGTATAAGAGATAATTTAGGAAATTGTATTGATAAGGATTGTACCGAATGGTTTGATGGTTGTAATATTTGTGAAATTAATCAAAAAGAATTAAGTTGTACAGAAAATATTTGTGATCATAAAAAAGAACCTCGTTGTCTAGTGACTGAAACGATCATTCCAAATAATTGTTTAATATGGTATGATGGTTGTAATTCCTGTTCTGTTAGTAAAGGGAATATACAAACATGTACATTGATGTATTGCTTTACTACGAATGAACCATATTGTCAAACATTTACAAATGAACCATTGAATGATGGTGAAATTTGTTATCGGTTTTGCGAAGATGGATCACAGAATTTGATAAATCGTATAAATGATTGTCCAACTGGGTCGAGATGTTTAAATTCTGAAATTTCAATGATTGTACTTGATAACTGCAATGAAAATGTGAAACGATGTGTCCCTTCAAATGAACATTAGAAGGTCGGATATTTCTTTCCTATATTGAGAATTTTATTATCGTAACATGATTCACACATATATAGACCATACCATTTACACCATAATGTTATTTTGAATGTATTTTTTTTTTTAATTCCACACCAATTACATTTTTTTTTAAGACACATTAATATAATATAGGTCATAGAAAATACTAATTAGAATAATGGCAATTGTTGTACATATAGTAATTTCAAAGATGAATGTTTGTTTTTTAATATTTTTAATCATATAATTATGAACTAAATGATATCCTAAACCTTCATAATATTCTCTAACCCCTACACCTGAGATGATAGCTATTTTATGAATACCATTTTCGAAGGAAAGCCTTTCTGCTGCTTGTATTAACTTCTTTCCAAAACCGAGATGTTGAATATTATTTTCTTTTTTTTTATCATGTCTAACGACTGAACCATAAACATGTAGTTCTCTGATAAGACTACATCCAATAAGTTCATTATAGATTAATTGATCATTGGAATGGTTTATCCTGAGACGAACAAATCCATAAAGAATTTGTTGATCAGAGCTTTCAAAGCTGATGAAATATTCTGTTGATTGAATTCCATTATATTCCCTAACGAATAATTTAGCTTGATTTAGGTTTTTATTTCTATCTTTTACTTCACGACACCGAATACATTGACAATTTACATCACCCCTTGCTAAAATTTTTTGACGAAGATTTACATTCTGATTTCCACCGATAAGATTTAGATTTGGAATATCTCGGATGATCCTATTTAGTCGAATCCACGGAAATATATTCTGTTTAATAAAGACGATAACCCGTATTAAATCTTCTTCATTCTCCGAGTATGGTTTATAGGAACCATCTTCATACCATTCTTTAATTTTGGTCCAATCAACAACAGAACATGGATATATTTTTAATTGATCTGCTTGAAATTCTGGGTATGTAAGATCATATACAAAATGATTTTTACTTATTTCTGTGATTGATTTTACTGAAAATATTTTCCGAAACATTTCAATATCTTTTTCAATGGAACTGCCTGGAAGATCTGGCATTAAGTGCCAATCAATTTTTCCACCATTATGCTTCCAAAGATGATTTGCTTGAATTGTATCTTCATTTGTACAACCTCTATCAATTTTTAAAAGAACATCATTATCGATATGTTGAACACCAATTTGAAGACGAGTCACATTAAATTCCCTTAATCTTTTAATTTGTTTAAGAGTGACACAATCTGGACGAGTTTCAAGGGTTAAACCGATCATCCTTTTTACGGATGTTTGATTATATTTAATTTCTTCTTGAAGTGATAATTTCTCACTAAAACGATTTGTTAATGTATTAATTGAATAATAAATATCACGAATGAATTCACGTTGATAATCAAGAGGATAATGATCCCATGTTCCACCAAGAACCAATACTTCTATCTTATCAACCTCATGACCACACGATTGTAAAGCATCAGCTCTATCATAGATTTGTAATGTAGCATCAAAATTATTTCGATTTGCTCTAAGAACCGCTGGTTCAGTTGAAAGATAACTTCGAGGTTGAGCAATTTTGACACCAATGATAGTATCACCAATTTCAAAATTATGATCTATTTCCTTGGATAGTTCAATTATAAAACTATTACCATTAAAATGATAACATCTTTCTACATCAAAATGATTCTCCCCTTGAACCACATAAGTAAGAACACGTATTAAGTGAATATCATCTTCTGTAGAGATTGTAATTGATTTTAGATCTGTATTAACATTTGTAATTTTCATAGTAATTTTTATTTCTGGTTCATTCGGACAATATGCACAATTCTTACCACAACTAAATTGTTGTATGATCTGTTTACCTTCTGAATTTGTATATTTTGGAAATGGACTTGTAAGAATGGTAATTACATTAACACCTGATGATGATCTACATTTCCTTTTAAGAGAGAAATTAAGAAAGGATTGATTCTTTGATATTTCTTTCCGATTAAGTAAATCATGATATACCCTCCTAAGAGTTGGTTTACTAGGACATATTTTATATTTCGATCTTAATACTCTATACTTTTTCTGAAAATCTTCTTCAGAATGAATCGTATCTAGAACAAAATCTTTAAGGAAGTCATTAATCGTATTATTTGTAGTGATATCTTCAATATCATCCATGATAAAAATGTTATATTAACAATCTATCTAAAATTATCAAATTTGATAATTAATATTTTATTTGTAATAGATAGAATGAGTACCATTCGGTTGGATGATTTTAATGAAATATTTGAGAATATAGATACTAAGCCAACCAATCCTATAAATAGGAATTTAATGAACGAAAATAAAAAATATAAAGAAGAGAATGAAAATCAAAAGAAAGAAATTGAACGACTAAAAAAACAAAATGATGAACTTAGCTATGAACTCGTTAGACTACGAATGTTTAAATTAATGCATGATAAACTGAAAGAACAAAACTAAAATAAATGCTTCCATATTGGTTAATGGAGTAAAGTTCCTAATACTATTACCATTATTTACTATTAATCTTGGCATTATTTTATTATATGTCCATTTTACGATGAATACCTTCATAAAAAAGAAGAGAACAATTAATAGTATAAATGAAGCACCAAATGCCTTTCCTATTTTTTGATCATTTATGATTGATTTTTCGACGAATTGTGCGATTCCACCACCAAACATATTTTATAATATGTACAAATATATAAATTTATAAAAAAGCTTACAATATTATCATAAATGATTTTCTAGAGAATAATATATCTAAAAAAACCATCTGGTTTTTGAAATAATCTAGGAAACATACTTTTTGTTATAATATAAGAATTACCTTTTTTTTGTCCCCAAATATTCATCAACGATGTGATGATATGATTTGAATAAGATAATTGAAATTCCTTTTTCATTAATCTGACAATTTCTCTCCTTGAAAGATATTGATCATTTCTTGAATATTTTTTGAATAAACGATTGATTGTATTCTTTTTTGTCTTGTTCTTCATAATATGAATTAGATTTAAAATTATAGGAAGTAATAATTAGTTTCCTTAATTTATGATCATCTTGAAAAAAGAGAATCCTTTTTACGGAAAGAGGATTTCGATTGTCCACAATATTTACAGGATCCATATATTATCTAATATTAAATTTGAAAGAGATCTCATAAGTTAATTTAACAAAGAAAAATATGTTTAAAGAACAGAAAGAATGTTTTGGTAAAATATATCGCCTTAAGAATAATATTAATCAAGGATGGAATCTAAAAACGAAACAACTAATTAGTTCATTATGTCTTGATTTTAACGAGAAAACAAAAGAATTACCAAATGGTATAAATATAGTGAGGAGACCAAAAAGTAAAATATCAGACAAAGGAATAGGTATGAATATAGCTTCCTTTATAATGGAAACATATATTACTGAGGTAATTCGAATGATAAATGATAATGGTGAACAAATTGTGCGATTAATACCTATTAATACCTTTTTAGACTCTATCGACAGAGAATATATTTCAACGATAAATAAAGAAGCGATTGAAAGTATAAAATCTATCTTTAATCATCCACATTTTAAGGATTGTGATAGTAAATATGAGATTGAAAAAAAAATTTCAGACGTTCCATGTTTTAATGAACGTTTTAAGGTTCGATAATATCTTGACCATGGCGACTATATCCTTCTTTTTCATTCTTACTAGATATATGTCGTGATATACATATATATAATAGGAACAATAATGAAGTCGATACTAGCGATCTTAATATAAATAATATAAGACGACCTTCTTTTTTAAAGAGACCTTTATTATATTTCATCCAGATGTCACTAATTTGCGGAGGTTTACCATTTTCGAGAGGGTATACATAACGATTCAGTTCTAATACATTCATTTGTTGAAGGTAATATGTACCCGAAGATGAAGTATTAAATCGGGCGACATCATAATAATAACGAAAGTCACAAGCAAAATTGAGTGAATAACAATTATTAATTCTATTCTTTTCAGGAGAATAATCACCATAAAATTTTCCATTACCGCAATGAGTCTCTGTATCATGGTAATAATTTTCTTCCATATAGAGATTATAATCATATAAGATATCTCTAATACGAGGACAATTAGTACATCCTTCATTTTCACATACACTATATTCTGGATTTAGGTAAAGATTGGTTGATCTTAGAGTATTATTATAAACATGACACGAATCATATATCATACAGCATCCATATTTAAAATCATTATTACAATCTGAATCACTAATAGTAATATCTTTATTCTTTAGAAGCCTTTGATTTGGATTATAACTATAAATTTGATAATATACAAAATTGACAAGTAAAACGACAATTAGGAAAAGAATACGAATACATTGTTTATCTTCCATAGTTAATCCTTATTAATTGACAAATTATCTAATAAACAATCAAATTTAAAATAGATGTTACATGGTTGGTATTCTGAGAGAGTTGCGAGAAATAATAAAAAAGTATATGTATATGAGGATATATATGGTATAAATACTTTAGTAACAATAGTTACTAAAGATGATCAATGTCCTTATCTTGAAGAATCTTATAGTGGTGAAGATAGTATTTATGTAGGAAAGATGAAAACATATAGATATAAGATGAAATATGAACAAGATAGTAATACACAACAAAATTTGATAAAAACGTATCTATTAACAATAGAAACAGATAATTTAATTAATTGATGAGTTTTATAATCGTTAACCATGAGAGACCACCTAGTCCTAAGAACGGAGCATATATTGAATCTAAAGATGATAGATTTGTAACATTATATAATAGTGTACTAGATACATACGGAGTATATAAAGTCGAAGAAGACTGGTCATTTATGTATTGGACCCCTCCTGAAAAGTATATTCATCCCGAGATAGATTGGGAAAGTATATGGAAAGAAATGGATTATTGTATAAAAGGACACTTTCGTGAGTATCTATATAGTGAAACGAAATATGGACCAGAAATATCATTTTATAAATTTAAATTGTAAGAGTATATATATGATGAAACCATTATTAATATTAATTATAATAATAATTTTTTATTTATCATTGAATTATAGAATCGATAGTTTTGATAATAATAATAATAATAATAATAATATGAGATTAGTTTTTTTTGGTGACTGTATGTTTGGAAGAGATGGAAATCCGTTTATCGAGAATCCATTTATTTATTTAGAACCGGTGATAAAGAAGGCAACACATTTATTTTTAAATTTAGAGACAACTATATCTCCAAAATTATTACCTGATAAATATCGAAAGAATAAAGTATTTACCTATCAATCTTCTGGAGATCAAATGATAGAGTTTCGAAAAATGACGAATCGGCCTATATTTGTTTCAATCGTGAATAATCATAGTTTAGATTATGGTGAGAAAGGACATAAGAATACAAAAGATTTTTTAAGAAAAAATGATTTTATACATAGTTCAAAGAATAAGGTAGAACATAATAATATTGTTTTTTTGAATGCTACAGACCATTGTGGATGTGAGAATCCTAAATTATGGGCAAAACATATATGGATGATAGATTATAATAATTTAGAACCAATATACAGAAGAATACGAAATATAAAGAGAGAAAATAAAACGATTATATTCTCAATTCATTGGGGATCCAATTGGGTTGAGGGAGATATGCCTTCTGAAATAAAAGATTTTGGTCGAGGATTAATTAATGCTGGTGTATCAATTGTATATGGACATTCTGCGCACCATATTGTTAAAAATCCAGTTGAAGAATATAAAAATGGTATTATAATCTATGGATTAGGAGATCTTATCAATGATTACTCTATTAATAGGAAATATAATAGTGATAAAGCCTTAATTTGTATTATTGAAAAACGAAAAAATAAATTCATACCAAAATTAGTAAAGATTAAACGTAAATTTATTGTCCCTTTAAGTTCTGTCCCTACATTCGATTCATAATATTCCTTTCACATGCTTCAACAATCTGTTTCATTAGTGATGATATAGTCATAGGTCCAATGCCACCTGGAACTGGTGTAATATAGCTTACTTTTTCTTTTACATTTTCAAAGTCAACATCACCAACGATACGAGATCGATTCTTTCTGGATGAATCATCAATTTGATTAAAACCGATATCGAGAATGATCGCACCTTCTTTGACCCAATCTTCTTTAATAAGATGAGGAACACCACAACATGCTATAATAATATCAGCATTTTGAACATAATTTTTTGTATTGATCGTATTAATATTACAGATGGTTACAGTGACACCACGATATAATAAACATATTGATAAAGGAAGACCAACAAGATTACTTGAACCAATAATTACAGCATATTTTCCTTTTAGATTAATTTTGTAATAGTCGAGTAGATCAATACAACCTCTAGGTGTACAAGGTATAAAATGAATATTATTGTTCTGAAATACTTTACCTGAATTTAACGGATTCATTCCATCAACATCTTTTAATGGAGAAATTGCGGACAATACCTTATTCTGATCAATACCTTTAGGTAATGGTAACTGAACTAATATACCATGTATATTGATTGAATTATTTAGATTATTAATCAATGATAATAAATCTGATTCATTTGATTGATAACAATGATAGATTTTACATTGGATACCTAATTGTATACATGCTTTCTGTTTCATAGATACATACGTCTTACTTTCAATAGATTCATTTGCGAGGATTACTGCTAATGATGGAAAAACATTCTTCTCTTTTAAAGAGGTAATCCTCTCGATAAGAGATTCTTGGAATATAGACGCTACTTTTTTTCCATCCAAAATGATCATTATATAATTTATAAAATATTAAATTGTATTTTCTAAATAAAAATTTGAAAACTACAATTGAATAAATAAAAATAAACAATAATGAATGATGATTATCTCAAAATGTCACGTATTATTAAAGATATAGATGATCATATCGATTGGTTATATGAAGAAATACAACACAGGTTTGGTAAGTCTAGTAAAGAAGCAAAAAGAATGTGGACACTTCATGGTACTATGATTGATGTAAGGGGTGATTGTGATACTTCAATTCAAAATAAATTCCCACGAAATATTATAAAATTACCAGGAACAAATATCTCGCTTAATGAAGTATTTTATCGTACAGGTGAAAATCCAGGTCCAAATACAAAGGAGATTCGTAAATCCTTAGATGAACCTAAATCTAAACTCAGACCATTTCCAAAAACTTTTACAATGGAAGGACTCGCATACTTACATGAATATATTAGATTAATTGATAGCCTACCTGAAGTCAATGAAAAAATGTTTAACAATAAGAATAAGAATATTCAAAAACTGATCCGTAAGTCTTATGAAATCCAGAAAATTCTGGATCTATAATCTAGGCCTTAATGTAATATAGTTCTCGTAATCATAAAGGTCAGATTGGAAACGTTGATAGGATAATAGATAATAAAAGATATATTGTAATATTTTTTTCATTATAGTAAATCATTTATTTTTTTTTATTCTTTTTATTCTTTTTTATTTTTCTTTTTATTCTCCGAGGTTTTAAAGTTTTATATTTTTTCTTTCTTGATTTTATAGTTTGTAATGCTGCTTTAATATTGAATATATCATCAAATCCACTACTCTGACTATTACTTTTAACTTTCCCTTTCCCTTTCCTTTTACTTTTACTTTTACTTTTACTTTTACTTTTACTTTTACTTAATGCGTATTTGTTTTTCCCCATATTACTTTTTCTTTTTTTTTCGATTTCCTTTTCTAACCTTACTTTTTCTTTATTTAATTTTTTTATTTTCCTTTTGCCGGCAGATATATCCTTTACGTGACCTGATTTGATATAATCATTTAA
>MDSY01135353.1_pt1 | contig 12744 bp, 12 predicted proteins | sample 811131 | NCBI WGS metagenome assembly MDSY01 (sample SAMN05326643, study PRJNA326480) | marine metagenome | isolation source: seawater | place: Atlantic Ocean: South West | collected 2010
GAATATTATTGTAATAGTTTTTATATATAATTTGATTTACTTTGGCTTCATTAAACAAACTTTTTTTTTCGGGCCTTAAAGAATACCCAATAATCTGTGCACCTAAAAGATTAAGTAATATGCTTAGCCACGATCCCTTAAAACCTGTGTGACCAGTTATAAATACACGTTTTCCTTTCCAAAAATTCTTAAGTTCTTTTATTTCTATTTTTTTACTTTCCATAATAATTTTTTTTTCTTATATAATTCATTTAAATCATTTTTATCTTTCATCGTATCCATACTGTGCCAAAAGCCATCATGTTTAAAGGCAAAAAGTTTTTTTATTTTTTGTAGCTTTTTAATTGGTTCATTTTCCCAATAAGTTTTGGAGTCATTTATAAAGTCTATAGCTTTCTTTGATATTACAAAAAAACCTCCATTAATATATGCATCAACTTTTTTTTTTGAATCATCAAAATGGCTAATTCTATTATTGTTAATTTTTAATATTCCGTATTTTTGTTTAGGCTTAACAGCAGTAAGCGTCGTTAAAGATTTTTTTTTATAGTGAAAGCTTATAATTTTTTTGATTTTAACATCACTAAGGCCATCACCATAAGTCATGAAAATATCCTCATCAAGATTTAACATTTTGTAAGCCGCTTTAATTCTTCCACCGGTACCACTATTTTTACCCGTATATATAAGATCTATTAAAAAATCTTTTCTTTGTTTACTAAATTTAATTTTTAGGTATTTATTTTTTTTGATTAGAACTTTAGTGTTTTTTTTATTTTCTTTTAAAAAATAATTTATAATACTTTCAGATTTATGACCCATGCATAAAACAAATTCCTTAAAACCCTGATCATAAAAATTATCCAGTAAATGCTTTAAGATGGGTTGTTGACCAATTCTTATCATTGGCTTTGCTTTGAGGGTCCCTTCGTAATCCAGTCTTGTTCCAAAACCACCACACAGTATAAAAATTTTCATAATTATATTATCTTTATTATAAATACTTTAATAAATTTAATTTACTTTTAAACAAGATAGGTTATCAGTAAAAATAATTTAATATTTATACATTAATTAATAAATAGTCCCAATGAAAAATTATTGTGAATTATGTGGTAGCAAAAAACTAACTAAAGTTTTAGATTTAGGGAGTAATCCATTATGTGATGATCTGATTCCAATAGGTAGTAGTAAAAAAAATATTTTATATAAAATAGTGATTATGCTTTGCAAGAAGTGTCTTACAGCACATCAGAAGCATCAAGTTAAAAAAAAAATTTTATTTCCAAAAAAATACCATTATAGAGCAAGATTTACAGATGATGTTTTAAAAGGCATGAAAAATTTAGTAAATGAAACTGAAAAATTATCTGGAAAATTAAAAGATAAAATAATTTTAGATATTGGTTGTAATGACGGAAGCTTATTGAATTTTTTCAACGAAAAAGGATGTAAAACTATTGGTGTAGAGCCAACAAATGCTTGTATTGATATTAATAAAAAAAAACACATTATCTATAATGATTATTTTGATGCACACACAGCAATTAAAATAAAAAAATTTTTTAAAAATATTGATGTTATTACATTTACAAATGTTTTTGCACACATAGAGGATTTACAGAGTTTAATTAAAAACCTTAAAAAAATAATAACAGAAAAAACAATATTGGTAATTGAAAACCATTATATGGGTTCAGTGCTTAGAAATAAACAGTTTGATACTTTTTACCACGAGCATCCTAGAACATATAGTTTTAGGTCGTTTATCTATATCGCAAAAATGCTTAATCTTGATATTTTAAAGGTTGATTTCCCAAAAAGGTATGGGGGCAATATTAGAGTCGTTATGGGTAAAAGCAGCAACAGGAAAACAAAAAATTATAAAAATATATTTGTTTTAGAAAAAAAATTTTTACAAAGTTTTAAAAGTATAGAAAAGAAAATTGAATTATGGAAAAAAAATAAAACAAAATTAATTCAATCACTAGTGAAAAAATATGGGAAGATTCCAGCAAAAGCCTTTCCTGGTAGAGCGGCAATATTAATCAAAATTCTAGGTCTTGATGAGAGATTTATTTCAGCTGTTTATGAGAAACCTAATTCTATGAAAATTGGACATTATGTTCCTGGTACTAAAATTCCAATAAAATCAGATAAACTTCTTATTAAAGAGCTTAAAAAAGAAAAAGTTATTTTAAATCTTGCATGGCATATTTCTGATGAAATTAAAAAATACTTAAAAGAAAAAAACTTTAATGGTAAAGTAGTGGATATTTTGCACAAAAATGATTTCAAGTGATCAGCTACAATACTAGAATTAGAAATTTTAATAAAGGCAAAAGTAAAATAAATAAAAATATTCTTATAATTGGAGCTGGTAGATGGGGGAAAGTTATATTATCTGAAATAGCTAAAAATTTTATATATATTAAGAAAATATATATACTAACAGGCTATCACAATAGTTTAAAAAAATGGGTAGAAAAAAATAAATATAAAAATGTATTTATTTTAAAAAAGTTTTCTGAAACAAAAAAAATAAAAAGCAGCTTTTCATTGATAGCTAATAAAAATAAAGATCACTTTAGATATTGCTACAAATTATTAAATCAAGGTTACAACGTACTAATTGAAAAACCTTTTGTGTTGAATCTAGAACAATCTAATAAACTTATAAAATTATCAAGATATAAAAAACTTTTTTTGTTGATAGGTCTACAATTTTTTTATGCAAATTATCTTTATTATATTAAAGATAAAATAATTAAAAAATCAATAATTAAGAGCATTAATTTTGAATGGTTTGATCAAAAAAATAAAAAAAGAAATAATGTCTTAAAGAATCATGACTTAAGTGTAAAGTATATGGAGGATGTATTTTACCATGCTTATAGTATTTTGTATATTCTGTTAGGTAATAAGAGTTTTAAATTTAATGAAAAAATTTCTGAGATTAATAAGATTGAAAAATTAAAATTTAATTATCATTCACATGAAGTGGTGATTAATTGTTCTAGAAATTGGAGATGCAGAAAAAGAATTTTAAAAATAAATTTTTATAATGGAAAACTTTTATTAATTAATTTCTCAAAAGATAATCAAATTAAAGTTAAGTTAAATGGTGAGATAAAAAATGTGCCTATAAAATATTGTGACAAGACTATTAAATACCAATTATTTTCTTTTTTTAAACTAAAAAAATATCAGTCAAATAAAGCTATCAATGACATAAGAAATCTTAAAAATTTGTTGGAAGGACTGAAGGGGCTTAGAAAACAATATTAAATACAATATTTTTTAATTGATGGTATCAGGCGGTACTAATAAATGTAATTTGATAAAAATAAGTTTATAAGAAATAAAGATTTACAAAAATATTTTGAATAAATTGAATGAAACAAATAGAATTTTTTGGTCTTCCTGGATCAGGCAAAACTTACTTAAAAAACTTACTCAAAAAAAAGTATAAAAAAAAAAATATAGAACTTCTTGGCTATAAGGATATATTGATAAAATATTTATTTTATGAAGAAAGTAATATTTTAAAAAGAAATATAATAAAATTTTATTTAAATTACAAAAAAATAAAAACAAATAAATTATTAAATTCAAATAACAAACCAGTACTACAAAATAACAAAATTTTTCAAAATTTAAAAATTTATTTTTTTAATATTTATTTAAAAAATTTAGATTTAACTTTCAGAAAATATAAAAATAAGAAGTTTATTAAACTCGCTCAAAAATTAATAAAAAATTCAAATTTTTCAAAGAATAATAAAAATACAATTGAGAGATGGCTAAAAGAAGAAGTGGCTGCTAAATACCTTATACATAAAAATAAAATCGACTGTGTCGTTGATAGTGAAGGTTTCATTCAAAGATTATTTGTTTATGCCTATAAGAAAAACAATAAAGAACAGATAATTAAGGAGTATTTAAAAAGTTGTCCGTTACCAGAATATTTACTTATAACTAAAAAAAAAAATTATTAAAAAAAAATTATCTGTCAATGTTGAATTTAATTTGGATATTATAGAACAAGTAAAAATCTATAATATAGTTTTGAAACTATTGAAAAAAAAAATTATGATTTACACTGTAGATAAAAGTAATATAAAAAAATTATCCGTTTAGATTAAACTTAAAATTATCATTTTTCGAAATAAAAATATCATACCATTTTTGAAACATTATTAGTGCCCACAATGATTTAAAAGAATAAATTTTTGTGAATATCCCAATTTTCTCTTTATAAAATCCTTTATTTTGAAAAGAAACTATAAATTCTTCTAAAAACTTATAATTAAAAATACCCTGGGTAATTATTTTTTTTTCATTAAATAAGTTATTTTTTAATTCATTAAAATTGTAATTATTTTTTTGAGACTCCAATCCAACAAAGCCTATTTTTCTATTATTTAAATTTTCTTTTGGAATAATATTTTCCATAGCCTTTCTAAGTAAATATTTAAAATCCTTTTTACTTGTTCTCACATCAGAAGGCACACTAAACATTAAATTAGAAAATTCATTATCTAAAAATGGAGCCCTTGCTTCAATTTGATTAGCCATTGAGAACTTATTTACTACGTTGCAATACTCATCTTGAAGCTGAGTTTTAATGTCTAAGTACATTATTTTATCCCTAATATTTTTAAGTTTTTTATTGTTCACAATATTCTGTAAATATTTACTAGTTGAATGTTTTGTATTATTATTTAGTAATTTATTCTTTAATTCTTCTGTAAAAAAATATTTTCTATTAAAAAAAAGTGTATCAAATTGTAAAGAGCTTTTAAAAAAATCATATTGCGTTTTTTCTAAGAGAGTCCATCTACCAAAATTTCCAAATAACTCATCACCACCAAGACCAGTCAATATTACTCCAAATTTTTTTCCAGCTTCTTTTAAAACATGCCAAATTGGGAGTCCTCCACCATATGGTTCATCTAAATGGTAAACCATCTTATCAAGATCATCAAAATAATCTTTTGTATCAATTATCATTTCTGTATGATTAGTTTTAAAGTGCTTTGAAGCTACTTTTGCTACCTTCATTTCATTTAAATTTCCTGGGTTATGTCCTTTAAAACCAAGAGTAAATGTATTGGTCTTAATGTTGTTTTTAAAGAGTAGGCCGGTTAAAGCTTGTGAGTCTAGTCCACCAGATAACCCGCATGCCAAAGGAACATCTGACAAAGTCGATCTCTTTACTGATTTTTCTAATGTATTTTTTATTTCTTCTGTCCATTCATTCAAATTCATCTTGTTCTCTGGAGGGTTGAATTCAATATCCCACCATTTTTTTACAACTAAAACTTCTTCTTTAAGATTTAATTCGATAAAATGTCCTGCTGAAAGTTTGTTAATATCTTTAATTATAGTTTTTGGTCCAGGAACCCACAATAAACTTAAGTAATTACTCAAACTCTCTAAATCAATTTCAGTTGATGAGAAGCCTGTACCAAGTATAGATTTAAGCTCTGAGGCAAATACAAATCTTCCATTTTTCCACTGGTAGTAGAAAGGGGCCAAACCAAATCTATCTCTTGCACATAACAATTTTTTTTTGTTGTCATCATAAAATGCAAAGGCAAAAGAGCCATTTAATTCTTTAAGTGAATCTATACCGTAAGTAATCATCATCTGAAGAAGAACCTCTGTATCAGAATTATTAGTATGAAATATTATTCCTGCGGCCTCTAATTTTATTCTCAATTCTGGGGAGTTCAATATAGTTCCATTAAATATAATGGTATATCTTCCATTTTTTGATGTCATCGGTTGCGTGCCCAGTTCTAGGTCTAGTATAGAAAGTCTACACATAATTAAACCTAGATTATTTTCTGAGTTTAAATATTTATCATGACTATCTGGTCCACGATGAATTTGTAAATCATTCATCTTAGAAATGATCTTCGTCACTTCAATTTTATTTGAATTATTTTTAAAATATCCAGCTATACCACACATAAAGATTAACTTTTATTTTATTAAGTACAAAAGTAAAGAGAATATTAAATAATTTAATTTGAAGTAAGTTTTTTATAAAGGTCTATATATTTTTTAGCAATAATTTTTGCATCAAAATTTAAAACTTTAGTCCTAGCATTATCTCCCATAGAGTTATTATTTTTTATTTCTTCAGACAACCAATCAATACCCTCTTTTAATTCATTTGAATCAAAGTTTTCAACAATATAGCCATTAATTTTATGATCAACTATTTCTGATAGACTTGTGTTGTTAAAGCACACTACTGGAGTTTTACAGTACATGGCCTCAGCAAATGTTTTGGGCCAGGCATCCTCTATAGAGGAGGCAACAAATAGATCTGAGCTAGAGTAGGTAGCATTTAATAATTTTTTATCACTTACATACCCAAGCACTTTATATTCTATGCCTATTTTGTTTAAAATTTGATTTGACCAAAAATTACCAAATATTAATAAAAAATATTTTGATTTATCTAATTTATTTAATGTTTGAACAAATATATCCCACCCTTTTCTTTTACTTTGGGGATTTTGTGCTCCGTATAAAATTATCTGTTTTTTTGTAAAAATATTTAACTTTGATCGTGCATCGTCTTTGGTAATTAGTTCAAAATCTTTTAAATCAATATTATTATCAATTTGTTTAATATCGTAATCTTTTAAAACATTACTTTTTTTTGCTTTATTCTTTAACCAGTTGCTAACTGCAATAAAATGAAATTTATTAGTGTAATTTTTTTTTTTAAAATTTTGTATTACCTTGGATATAAAACTTTTTTCATATTTTTCAAAATCCATACTGTAGTGAGAACCTCCCGTAAATGCCCACATATCTCTCATTGTCCATACAACTGGTTTAGATATTTTAGATAGGGACCTTAAATTAATAAATCCTTGGTTAAGCCAATGTATGTGAATTATATCAGCATCTTGATATGCTTTTAACTTAGTAATATCAAAACCTAAAAAGCTTAAAGTAAAAGTTTCACGGGGACTATGAAGGTACATAGATTTTAAAACTTTTTCAGAATAAACAAAAATTTTATTAATTAACCTTTTAATAAAATTATTGTTTATAAAAATTATATCTTTATTAAAAGTTTCAAATTTTTTTTTATTAATCTTTATGGGCGTGTCATTTAATAATTTAGACTCTATGCCTAATTCTAGTAGGGCTTGGTGTAAAATATTTGCACCTTTAGCCGCTCCATTTGATAAGGACCCACCAACAACATGTAATACTTTAGTTTTCATTGTTTTTCACTTGTTTGTTATTTTTATACTTGAATGTATTTTAATTAAGAAAGTTTATTATATCTTTGAATAATTTTTGATTACAATATTTAAGCATATTTTTTTTAATAATAATAATATAAAGATATTTAAAATATTTTATGAAAAGTGTCTATTATTGGTGTCCATATGTATCAAAAGTTGCAACAGTACGAGCAGTAGTTAAATCAGCCGAATCTCTGAAGAGGTATTCCAAAGACAGCTATGAGCCAGTTATTTTGAACGTTGCAGGAGAGTGGAATAGCTTTAAAGATAAAGAGAATAAATTTGAATTAAAGATAGTAAACTTAACTAATTCAAAAATTTTAGATGGTAAAAACTGGACTGGTTTTTGGAAAAGCAGGTTAGTCTATATTTATATAATACTAATAACATTTATTCCTTTAATTAGGTTTTTAAAAAAATATAAGCCAGATTTTTTTATATTACATTTAATTTCATCTTTGCCCTTGCTGGTAAATTCATTATTTAATTTTAAGACTAAAATAATATTAAGAATTTCAGGTATGCCAAAATTCAATTTTTTTAGAACTATATTGTGGAAACGCACAATAATTAACATTGATTTAGTTACAACCCCTACCTTAGGAACATATAATGATTTAAAGAAAATAGATTATTTAAAAAATAAAATTCGTGTTTTATTTGATCCAATTATAACACCATCAGAAATACAAAAAAAAAAAATGAAAAAATTGATGATATTGATTTTATTAAATCAGGATTTGAAAAATTTTATATTGCTATAGGTAGACTAACCAAACAAAAAAATTTTTCTTTTTTAATAGATTGTTTTTCTGAAATTATTAAAATTAAAAGTAATGCAAAACTTTTGATAATAGGAGATGGTGAACTAAAAGATGAAATTAAAAAAAAAATAGAGCAAAAAAAATTAAATAAAGACATAAGATTAATACCATTTAGAAATAATATTTATAATTATCTAAATTTATCTAGTGGCTTTATACTGTCATCATTATGGGAAGATCCAGGCTTTGTGCTAATTGAAGCTGCATATTTAAATGTTCCTATATTATCAAGTGATTGCAAAAATGGTCCAAAAGAGATACTCAATAATGGTGATAATGGGGTTTTATTTAAATCTAATAATAAAGAAAGTTTTATAAAAAATTTTATAATTTTTTCTAATTTAAATAATGAAGAAAAAAAAATCAAATTATTAAAAACAAAAAAATATATTAAAAAATTTACAGCCTTTTCCCATTATAAGCAGATTGTAAATTTATTAACAGAAATTAAATAAAAATGAATAATGAATATAATAATAAACTTGATAATTTTGTAATGACAGAAGTCAAAAAAATTACTAACCCTGTGATATTAGAATTTGGTGTTAGGCATGGTCTTTCCACAAAAAAATTTTTAGAAATATGTGAAAAAAATGATGGTAAATTATTTTCTGTAGATATTGATGACTGTTCTCAAGTTTCAAATAACAGTAGGTGGAAATTTATACAATCAAGGGATGATAATTTTAATTTTATAGAAAAAGAAATACCAAACACTTTTGATGTAATTATGATTGATTCATTTCATAATGCAAAACATGTAAAAAAAATTTTGTTTTATTATTATCAAAAACTAAGAATTGGAGGCCACATGTTTATTGACGATATCTGCTGGATACCATATGTCAAAAACAATTATAGAAATCATTTTAACAGCGAAATCAATAATAGAGAAACATTTAAAATGGTAACAGAGCTGATTTTATCAAACCAAGAAAACCTCAATGTTTACTTTTCTTTTGTTGGATCTGGTATGGCAAAAATTATTAAATTAAATGAAAAGGAATTGATTGAGCCTAAAAATATCAAATCAAGAGAAATATCAATTAAAAATTCACTTAGAAAAATTTTAAAGAAATAATGAATAGTCTGCATAAACAAGTACTTGAGTTAATTAAAAGTGACAAAAAAAACCATCTTTCAATAATGCACAATGAAATAATTAAAAATGGGTTTAAAAATATTGTAGAGTTTGGAGTTGATAGAGGAACTTCTACTGCGGCGTTTTTAGATGCCACAGAAAAAACAGGTGGAAGTGTTTATTCATTTGATATTAAGGACTGCAAAGAACTTTTCAATCATGATAAGTGGAATTTTTATCAAATAAACGACCTTGAGCAAAAAAAAATTTTTACATTATTTCCAAAATTAAATGAAGGAATAGATTTATTGTATATTGATAGTTATCATGAGCCCAATCATATAAGGAAATTATTAGAAATTTATTTCCCCTTTCTAAATAAAGATGGGCATATATATGTGGATGATACTTCGTCATACCCATATAGACAAATAAAGAGTTTATCAAACGCAATTATTTCAGATTTATCAAAAGAGGCAGTTGAGGAATTTTTTTTTTCAAATTTCGAACAAATAGATTTTCAGTTTAACGGGAATGAGAATGGACTATGTATTTTAAAAAAAATAAAAGATTCAAAAACAACAAATATAAAATCCATATGGAAATATAATATGTTTTTGTATTTTTTTTATAAATTTATAAAAAAAATAAAATATGAGTTTTTTTATAAAAGTTAAATATTATTTATTAAATTAAAGTATTTATTTAGATTTAGACTTTTATCAAACCTGCTTAATTTTTTAATGGCTACAGAAAGCATTTTATTACATTGTTTTTTGTTTCTACTGAGAAATAATATTTTTTTTGATAATTGGGTATGATTCCCTACTTTAAAAAGTAGGCCTCCTTTTCCATTTAATAAAATTTCCCTAGGACCTGTTTGACAATTACTTGATATTATAAATCTTTTTAAAACTAAAGATTCCAACAAAACATTTGGTAATCCTTCAAAGGTAGATGATAAAATAAACGCATTTGCTAACCGCATGTATGGAAAAGGATTATCAGTAAATCTTTTTATTTTAATGGTATCATTTAAGTCATTATTGGCTATATAACTTTTCATTGCATGAAGGTTTGAGCCTCTTCCGATAATCATTAATTTTAATCGAACTTTATTTTTAATTAAATTAATAGCTTTAAGCAAAGTTAAGTGATCCTTTTGATTAGTAAATCTAGCTACATTAATTAAATTTAAACAATCTTTTTTAAAAAAAGGTTCTTTAATTTTTTTATTAGCCAATTTAATTATTTCATTTTTATTTAAGGGATTATATATTGTTATTGGTTTGATATTATATCTTCTCCTTAATTCACGATTAAATTCCTCGCTGTTAACCATAGTTTTATCAGCTAATTTTAAAACTTTTTTAAAAATATAATTTTTTAAAATATTGTTTGACCAGCCTATTGGAGCTGAATTTGACCGAACTACAACTTTTACTCCAAATAATTTACACAAAAGTAGACAATAAATATTTGCTTGCCAAGAAAATACAATAATTTTTTTATTCTTAAAAATTTCAGTTAGAAGTAAAAAAAGACAAATAATATATTTTGGTCTTCTTTGAAATTTAACCCATAAGTCAGATTTTGGACTAATTATTTTAATTTTTTTATCAAATTTAGATTTAAAGTTTACTGATGTAGTAATTAATGAAATGTATCTAAATTTTTTTGTGAAAAATTTAGATACAATGAATAGGTTTTTTTCAACTCCACCACCCTCAATAGAAGGCATAAAAAAAAGAACTTTTTTATTAATCATAAGATATATTGTATGTAATATTTGATATAAATATAGTAAACATTTTATTTAATATGTTTGTCAAAAATATTATTTCTTTAATAAAGATAAAAAAAATAAGATTTCTATGATTTTAGTGAGTGTTATTATTCCTTATTTCAAAAAAAAACAGTATTTCAAAAAAACTTTTGATTCAGTTATTAACCAAGATTATAAAAATTTTGAGATAATAATAATTTATGATGATGAAGACTTAACTGAACTTCAATTTATTAGAAAAATAATAATAGGACATAAAAATGTTAAAATTATTATTAATTCAAAACAATTGGGTGCTGGTGGCTCTAGAAATATAGGCATTAAGTCAGCAAAAGGTAAATTTATTGCATTCATTGATGCTGATGATTTATGGAAAAATAGTAAACTAAAATTACAATTGAAGTTTATGATAAAAAATAAATGCTCTGTTTCACATACTTCTTATAAAGCTATCAAGGGAAATAAAGTAATTTCCACACGTATAGCAAAAGATTATTCCCAATTTGAAGATTTATTAAAATCTTGTAATATTGGTTTATCTACCATTATATTAAAAAAGAGTATTTTTAAGGGTAAAATAAAATTCCCAAATTTAAAAACTAAAGAAGATTTTGTATTATGGCTTAACATTTTAAAACAAAATCATAGAATCTATGCGATTAAATCAGTACTTACATATTGGAGAAAATTAGATACGTCATTATCATCATTTAAAATTCAAAAATTGATGGATGGATTTAGAGTTTATAATAGATATATGGGTTTTAATTTTATTAAATCTTTTTTTTACTTATGTGTTTTAAGTTTTAATTATTTAAAAAAAAAATGATTTTATGAAATATTTATATATTTTTTTGTTACCAATAATAATTTATTTGATCAACGGTCTGTTAAAAAAAAAATCATTATTGATGAATTATTCTGGTGAAATTCACCAAAAATTTACAATTAAAGAAAATATTCCTTTATCTGGTGGCATATTGATTTTAAGTAGTTTTTATCTATATTTTTATGATTACTCAGATGTGTTCAATTTACACCTCTTTTTAATTTTCCTTTTGGGATTGTCAGCAGATTTAAAAATAATTAAATCAGCTCAAAAAAGATTTATTTTTCAAATAATAATATTATATTTATTTATTGATTTTATAGATATGAGTATATTTAATACAAGGATACTCTATCTAGATAAATTACTTACTAATCCAGTATTTAATAATTTATTTGTACTATTTTGTGTTTTAATAGTTGTAAATGGTACTAATTTTATTGATGGACTGAATACCAATGTCTTAGGATACTATATTATAGTCTCTCTTATTTTATATAAGATAAATTTTTTTTATATTTTGGATCTTAGTAGTTCACAATGGGTTGGTTGGATAATGTGTCTTGCCATATTATATTTTTTTAATTTATTTAAGCTTTTATTTATAGGTGATAATGGCGCTTATGTTTTGGGATTGATTTACTCTTATCTTTTAATTCACTTTTATAATGTAGATCAAAATATTTCACCATTTTTTATTATTTTATTATTATGGTACCCATGCTTTGAAATATTATTTTCAATAATAAGAAAGTTTAAATTAAATAAATCACCAATTAAACCAGACAACAATCATTTTCATCAATTAATTTTTTTATATTTTAAAGATTCTTTAAAACTTAAAACACTCATATCAAATAATTTAGGTGCCAATGTAATAAATCTATATAATTTGATAATATTATATATTGGATCGTTAAGTGTTCGTGATACTCAATTTCAAA
>MDSY01021265.1_pt1 | contig 12743 bp, 11 predicted proteins | sample 811131 | NCBI WGS metagenome assembly MDSY01 (sample SAMN05326643, study PRJNA326480) | marine metagenome | isolation source: seawater | place: Atlantic Ocean: South West | collected 2010
ACTTTCTCTTAAAAGGTTCCCCCGCTGTAAAAACAGAAATTGATAGTAATATGGATGCGGTTGCTGCCGGGGTTAATACTGGCTGGACCAATATTGCGGGTATGGCAGGGGATCTTGGAGATGCCGCTTTTTCAGGTATAGAAGGTCTCTTTAGAAAAGGGGCCAACACATTAGCCGGTCTAAATGCACCGGAGGGAGTAGATGACCCCTCTTCCCCTAATTATGACCCAGATTTTTACCTAAGTACCAACCCTAAAGATTATGTCTTAACAAGTCCTGAAGGTAATGCAATCAGTGGTCGAGGTATACGGAGAACTTTAAACGGCCTACACTCCATGCTGGGTATGGAACAGCCTTATATAGATAGTAAATATGAGGTACCCGAAGAATTTAGACCTGCCTTTGTCGCAACCGAAGTTGTTACAGAAAATGCTTCTCTGGCAATACCCATCTTAGCAACTGCGAGGTTAGGTGTAGGGATTGCAAATCCGTTAATGAAGGCAGTTGCAGATGCCCCTGGTACTTTTGTTAAACAGGAAATAGCGGCCACGGCTGCACAGGCCGCCACCGTTACCGGGCTAGAGAAAGCTGACATACAGAACCCCTGGATAAGAATGGGCGCTGAATTTGTTGCGGCAGCGTCTGGGGCGTCTATAGCTACCCCTAGAATACCTAATATAGCTACAAATACAGATGCAATTATAAGTAGGATAACCAAAGCTGCTTCGCTAGGAACAGATAAACTTTTAACCAATATACCCGGCATTGGTAATGCAGCACAAACACGATTAGCGGTCACTGAACTTTTAACCGTAGCGGCCAACCAAAGGGCATCCCTACTAGCAGAGGCAGATGCTAGGAAACTAGCGGGTGATGTAGAAATGGCGGGTAGACTTACGCTTCAGGCAGAGTCATTCACCCCCTCTAAGATAATTGAGGATATAGAAATAGGCCTGGCCGCTGCACAGACCCCTGCACAAGCCGGTTTACCTGCGGGCTCTATCTCAGAGAATGTATTTCTAGACCAGATGCAGAATACTTTGACTTCCCAGAGTAATGAGTTTTCGGCAGAAATAAATAAAGCTACTCAAGCAGCCTTAAATGAAATGTCCTCATTGGCAGCAATCATGGCTAGGGCTGGCAATATTGATATGGCACAAGCTATGAAGTCGCGATATTATCAGCAAACTATAAATGCAGAAATATCTGATGCCCAGAACCTTGCAAAAGCTGAAATAGAATCCTTAGTTACAACAGATACAAAAGCAGCTTCTGTTAGAGCCCAGGAGATATTACTGGAAGCTAAAAATAGAATGCGTTCTATGGAAACGTCAATGTGGAGCCGCGTTGATCGAAACATTACCGTAGATAGTGCCGAGGTGGCTAAAGCCATGCGTTCTGCAAAAGAAAGGTTCTCTAAAGGGGCTTCCGTAGGACAAGGTACCCAGGTAGATGCCGTAATAGACCTATTTCTAAAAGAAGTAGCTAATGGGTCAAAAACCACTACTAGCGGAAGATTACTTACGCTTAGAACAGATTTATTAGAGTATTCTGCTAAATTTGCTTCTGATAATAGCTTTAGGTCATCTTCTGCCCTGGATGAGATTGCTAGTGCGGCCATAGACGAACTTAAAAAAGAAAAATACTTAGACTTTGCTAGAGGAGATGTACTAAACGAAGCCAGGCTTTTCACAGTTGCTCTTAATAATAGATTTACTAGAAGCGAAAGCTTCACATCCAAAGCTATATCTAAGGATAACTCGCGGGGGTACACAATACGCCCAGAAAATGTCTTAGATGATGCTCTTGGTCCGCAAGGCAATGTAGCTGGAGGAAACTTCACCTCAATGCGAGAGTCCGCAGAAATGGCGGATGGCGTAGCCGGGCCAGTTACAGATGCCCAAATGAACGACCTACGCCTCAAAGAAGCACAAGAACAGGTAGCAGAACAGGATGCGCCACCTCCCCCTGCACCTAAACCTAATGTAGCCACTAATGAAGGCCTTCTGTATCCTGAAAATACTTCCTATCCTATAGACCCTATTCAGGGCCAGGGATTTACTACCGCGCCTGGAAATGTAGTCTTTCCTCCAGATGGTCGGCGTAGCTCCCCTCAGACATTTGCAGACGATGTAGTGGATGCAGATGGCAACCCAATCCCTCGCGAGGAACTTCCTGACGGGGTATCTGACGGCGAAAAGCTAGATAACCTGTTTAATAGGCCTAACAGAAACACTGAACCTGATGCCGAGATAGTAGACGATTTTGATGCCGGTACAATACCCGGTACCAGTGGCGCCTCTCCTGATATGCAAGGCCCTTTCCCTAAAATACTTCTAGGGGATGAAATTACTAAAGCACAAGAAGACTTCTTGCGGGCTAAGGTAGGTACATTTACGTCTGAAGATGGGCTTCTAGACATAGACAAAGTAAATAGATTTAAGAAAGCCAATCCCTGGATAGAGGATGATTTTCCTGATTTTATAAATCAAGTTACCAGGGTACAGGAAGCTAGCATAAACGCTATAAGCCTAGCCGCCAAATATGGAGACATAGGGGCTACTGGGAGACTTCCTAAAAGTATTGGTCAAGCCATAGATTCTAATAATCCGGTAGAAGCATATACCGCATTAGTTACTCGGGCTAAGGGAGACCCTATTGCATTAGCAGATTTAAGATCAGCTACTATGGATATGTTACTGGATCGCGCTGGGTCTATGAAGACCCCTGATGGAACAGAGACCGCGATAGACTTTATAAAATTAGCCCGAGAATTAGGTACGCCATTGAGTGGCCGTAAATTTGTTGAGGGATCAGATACTTTAACCCCTGATGCGTCTATTTTAGATGTTCTGTTAGATACAAAAGTACTATCACCGGACGATACCGAAGCAATACTGGATGTAGTGGGCAAAGGCCTTCAACTTCAGCGAAATCAGCTTGGGAAAGATCAATTTGATCAAATAATGGGCCAAAATCCCGGTATTGTTGATAACCTCGCGCGGGTAGCTGGTGCCAACTTTGGGGCACAGTTTGGTTTTGGTGGAGGCGCGCAACTACAAGCCGCTGCAATTGGATCTAGTTTTGTAAAGAATCTTATTTCCGGTGGACCTCAAGCTAAAGCCATAAATAAGTTAAGGTTAATGTTTAAGACCCCTAAAGAACTGGTAGCCGCTATAAAGGCCAATCCTAACATCCAATCTACAGCGGCGGATACTGCAAGGGAATTTTACATTAAATATGGGGATATGGACGCGGCTCAGATGAAACAGGCCGCAGCCGCTGCCGCAGCCGATGTGGGTATGAGAATTACTTCAGCTACTACAGTAAGATCAATATCTTTATTTAACTCGTTGAGCCAAGAAGGGTTTGTTACACCTTATATCCCTACCCTAGAGGCGCAGATGCAAGATTTAGGGGAGACTAACGCCCCCATGCAACTTACTATTGAAAGAGATAGCTACTATAATCCGAGCCCCTCTCAAGTCCAATAACGTAAAAAGCCCCGCTTCAATGGGCGGGGCTTTCATAGATAGTCTTAATAATTTTATGTCAAATAAATAAAGTCCCTACCTAACCCCCAAACAAAAAAAAAGAAAGGTAGGGACTCCAACTAAAGAAGGTGACTAATCTTCTATACAATATGTACTAAAATTATGTCTTACGGTCAAGTGATTGTAAGGCATTTTTTATAAAAAACAGCAAGTTAAGTAAATTAAACCCCACAAGAACCGCCTGTTCCTGAGATGTCGCAAATGTCATGGGTCTCAACATGCTCATCGAACTCCTCACCCAGTTTTTCAACAGCTTCAGAATACGAAACTGAGGTCAGAGGCTGACCACCACGACTGCCGTCTGGGTAGCAAGTGAAGCCTCGCAGTCTCGGAGCATATCTCGCAAGGGTCTGTGCAAACTTTTCTACCGTCCCTTCATTATTTAGTTTGCTGCCCCAGGATGGTAGATTAATCGTGGACGAGATCGACATATCAACGTAATCTTGAACATCCGCTTGGAAGCTCATTCTGCGTTCGTAATCCTCTGCGAGATCAAGCGCACTCTCTACCCCGTCCGGTTGCGCCCCATACCTATCGATTAGCTCCTGGGCAGCACTATCCACAACGTACTGGTATACCCAGCGATTATTACCTTTGAGGTAGCGGCGTTTGTAGGCCACGGCAAATATGGGCTCTACGCCTGTGCTTGTCCCAGCTAGGATGCCTATCGATCCTGTTGGAGCTATAGCTCTATTGGCTACAGGCCGACTGATGCCAAATTCATCCGCCGTCTCGCGAGAGACCTTGTCAGAAACACCTCTATAAACTGATAACCAAGAATGAAGCTCCGGTGTTACTGTGTAGTTAGATCCGCGTTGGATGAGCCACTCATGCATTCCCATGAGACCGAGACCGAGGCGGCGGTTTTTATCGCGGGTTTCGTACACTTTTTCATATGGCAGTTTGGCCTTTAATGTACCACAGATAAGAAACTTGGTAGCCAGAGCAACAACATCAGCCATCTCGGTAATATCTGTAATACGGCCCATGTTAACTGACCCTAAATTACAGACATCACTATCGTCCCCGCCGTCCGGTGCGTTGGAATTGTTAGCAGTGACTTCTGTGCAAGCGTTTCGGAGGGTTTCATGTTCCTTATCAAAGAAGTTAAAGCTAAATCCCGGTTCAGCCGATTGCATAGCCTGACGCACGTTCTGCATAAAGACTTCGCCAACTTCGCCAGTTTTGTAATAATTAAGAAGCCATTCAGTGTCATAATTGACCGAGATATTGGTCATGTCTAGCGGCGCTGGGAAGTTAAAGTCTTCCTGTTTAATGTCCCACAGCGTCTTGCCAGTAGAACCAACGGGCATCGAAGCCCAATCCTTAGCTTTTAGGAAGTCGTGAATGTCACCATGCTGCCAATTTAAAGAGGCGTAAATGGCTGATCTGCGACTTCCACCTTGCATAACCTTTGATCCAATGGAATTTATCATTTCCATCTTAGGTATAGGTCCAGAAGCTTGACCACCCGTCTTAGAAATTGGTGAACCAGAGGCCCGATATATTGAGTAATCCACGCCAATACCGCCACCCGTCATTAGGCAGTTTTCAGCTTTCCAACTTAGTTCTGCCCAATCTTCACGGCTATCCTCTTCAGCACATAATAAATAGCAATTATTAAAGAACTTATTAGGACGCCCTGCATAATACAGATATCGACCACCTGGGATAAATTTCATCTCTCTGATATAGGTAGTTAGCTGATCTACCTCTTCTTGTGTTAGGGTATCACCACACACATCATCAACTAATGTTTTAGAAAGTGCATCCCAAGTCTCGGCCCCTTCATGGCGATATTTATGATTAAAAATATCTTCCGAAAACTTTGACCGAAAGGCTGGGTTTAGATTGGATTTAAAGCTCATTAATTTTAGTCTCCACTAGGTCTTTAAGGTCAGGTTTTATGTAATTTGGACCCTTCAGGACTTTGCCATGAGGGTCTTTTAGAGGTTTGCCATCAACACCGAGTTTGCTCATGTTACTTTGATGAACTCGGCGAACAGCCTTGTCTAAATCCCATCCGTAAGTTACAGCATACCCGAAGGTTACTATGATTAAGTCAGCCAGTTCTTTCAGCATGTTTTCGGCACTGTTACCATGCTCGCTCTCATCAAAAGCCTCCCCGTATTCTTCCGAAATCAGCCGCCACCGCAGCCGCTCAAGGTTATGTGAAAATAACCACCTTTGATTGAGTGGCTGGTCCATTGACTTGGCGAAGTCAGTGACCATCTGAAGCGGTGTGGGCGGACACGGTTTTATAGATAAATCTGTGTTATTAGTTTTCATCTACTTAGGCTCCAATTCGGTTATTAGGCGGTCGAGGTACCAACGGCATTTTTTCAGATCTTCGACCCCATTTTTATAAGGCCAGCGCCAGAGATATTTGAATATGTTTTGCCAACAGTAGGCTTGGTGGGAAGGTATCTCGCAGCCATCCGCCATTGCCGCCATTGCATCAATGCATTCTATTGATTGATTATAGTGTGGGGGTGAGTTGACCATATCTCGGTCCAGGGAAGCCCTTTTCTCAGAGTAATCAAATGGACGAACTAAAGGTTCCCCTAACGGATGCTCCATCAGTGCATCTCCTTCTTAGGTTTTTTAGGAAAGTTAATAACTTCAAAATCGCTGGCTGGGTTCTCTAAAGAAGAATCTGGCTCAAATGAGATAAGGGATTCATCCTCCTCTACTGAGTCGGTGGCAAACCGGATGAAGCTACCGGCAAGTGCCTCAAACTTTAAATGTGTATGTAGTAGATTTGTAGACAGGCCTGTTACTGCATCGTCCCAGTGAGTGATTACTTTCTCATCATCAGTTTCAAGGGTGTTTTCAACGTATATTCCTGTAATCTTTCTATTTTTAGATACACTTATTTTTAGTACCAAAGTACCCATTAGTTCATCTTCACTCATAGTGAGTCTACCTTTGCTTGGTTAATTTAAAAAAATGCTCTGCATCAACTATGGCTAAGGGCTTTTGTCTATCCGCCTTCACTATGGCTAAGGGAGTAGAGCCCGCAGGGCAGTTAGACTGCGCCTGGGCCATGATCTTATAAACTGAATTTTTGGCATTACTTTTACACTCAACGGAATAGTTAAAGCTGCGTCTGGCAAGAGGGCTCATTAAAACATCTTCTCCGCCCGCCCCCATAGAAGTTGAAGTGCAATCTGCGGGCTCTAGAGCGGGAAATGTGGATAATATCATATCCCGCGTCCATTGCTGCAAAAGGCGCCCTTTCTGCTTTGCAGATTGAGTTTTTATAGCCATTTAGGGAGTTCCAATGTGGAACATTCTCCCCACCCAGTTCCGAAGTCATTGTTATGTTCTGCGGCTGCTATTATATCCAATGTTCTGTACATACGCTCAGTTGCACTAGCCATAAGCTCTGGGCCAATTATATGGAGATGAGATACATAAGGTGCGGATTTTTCTACGGCAATAAAGCCAAATTGTTTGGCCTCAATTTCAGGTAGCAAGGAACAAACATATAGATAAAAACTGCCTTGTAAATCGTAATTCCAGGCTTGTACCTCGCGCGCAAAGCCCCGAGGGCTAGCCGTCTGGGTAGTCTTGACATCCCATATTATGCCCTCTGAAAATGTATCGGGTTTGCATTTTATCATCAACCCGGTACGCGGGCATTTGGCATATATAGAGGCCTCGTTCATCCTATCTGGATGCTCAAGTATCTTCGCCGCCGCAGGGTTATCCATAACCCCTTTTGTGATACAATTTGCTACATTGAACTCTACTTCCGTTAGCAGAATTTGATCGGGCCCCAGCCCTTCTTCCATTTCAACAAAAGCCTTAGACTTTTTAGTCTTCGGGCCTTTAACCACTAAGTTGTCGGCAGGTTGAAGAAGATTGGCATGCACTGCGCTTCCCATATTAAATGCAGCGGAGTTCTTCCTTTTTTGCCCCTTCCAGTGGGCTACGGTTGATTTGTAAACAGTTTTCACTGCGGTGGAAGAAATACCATCTTTTGAATGATATTTCTCACTACTCTCTTCAAAAAGAATACCCATTATGAGTCAGAGAACTCTAGTGATTCTAACTTCTCCATACCGGCTGCGTCAGATTCATTTTCTATGTTAGCAAAGGTGGACTCAGTCCACGATTTATCGACCCGATCATTTTCTCCTTTTATTAGACCATGCACATGGATAATACTGTTTTCCACCGCGCTATCAGGGATTAATCTATTTTTAAAATCTGGGTTAAAACCCATTACAAAATAACTGGCACCTTTAGGCGTAGTTTGCTTTTCCGCTACCATGGAGCATTCATAGTCCCAGACATCCGTACCCTGGGGTAACTCTTTAATAAACTGATGCCACATCTTACCGTAGCTCTTACGCTTATGTCGTAAGACGCAGGGCACGTTCTCTAAAGTCAGTTCATCCCCTGCATGAGTGCGCCCGGAAAAGCTAACTAAGCCATAGGCTATTCGATATTTGTTTTTGTTTTGATGAAGCTCTCTTTCGGAAGAGGTCATTTTTATGGATTCTTCATAGGAGGGGGTCCCACAATTATACCCGCCGGCTGTATCCCTTAACTTTTCCTTCATCCTATTAAACTCGGATGTGGTAGCTAACATAGATTTACTTATAAGCGTACCCGCCTCTCCCCAGTGAAAGAATTGGATATGGCTACTTAAACAGCGTAATTTTACCGTTCCAGTGGCATAAACTCTTTCCCCAATGATTTCCTCGCCTTTATCATTAGTAAAATCGTGAGTTAAACAAAAAGCTCCGTAAATACCTTTATCGGCAACATTGTTAATTTTTAATTCCGCAACGGCGAATGATTTAGGTTTTTTTTGGGCCCCTGCGGTGGCGCCAAATTCATAACGAACCTGGTCTAGGGTAACGGTTTCGGAAGTATCAGATTGGGTTTCTAATTCGGCTATTTCGGTTTCTGGGGTACTTTTATTCATTGGTGGATTAATCCTTTTTATATAGGTGTCCACCTTAACACTTTGTTCTGTGTCCGGTCAACCATATTCAACTTGTTCCAGCCAATTTTTACCCCCGGAAATCTCTATATCAAAGGGGACAGATACACGGTACCCAAATCTCTTTTCGGCCTCTTCCCCTACATTAGTCATAGATTCCGTAAGTATATGTTTTACCCTCTCTAATTCGGGAGCAAAGCAGTCTACTGTCAGACTGTCATGGACAGTTATGATCAACTTAGATTTAAGCTTTTCTTCCTTAAACATTCTGAGCGCGCGGATACATGCAAGCTGCACTAAATCGGCGCTGAATCCTTGCACCGGATAATTCAAAATTTGAGTTGCTTTGGTAACACGATTACTTTTAGTACGTTGCACATCAGGCCAGTAATACTGTCTACCTGACGGCGTCTGAACTATACCATCTCTCAGCGTACCTTCCATTAATTCGTTATGCCACTGATAGATACCATCATAGATTCTATAAAATGAATCAAAATATTCCCTGATATGGTCGGGCTGACCCATACCTCGGCCCCCGAAAAGTGGTTGGAAGCTGGCCCACTTATGGCTCGACCTCTCGTCTTTGGTTATCTCAGAAGGGTCTTTTTGTAGGCAAATGCTTGCGGTCTGACGGTGAATGTCCTTGCCGCTAGCTATATCTTCCTTACCTTGAACATCGTTACTAAGTTGCACCGCAGTCCTAAATTCTAACGAGGAATAATCTGCGTCAACTATAAGATGGTCTTTGCCAAACCGAGACACCACACATTCTCTTACAGGAAAGCCTCTTTTTGGCATATTTTGCAGGTTCAAGGATATACCACCGCCCGAGGATAGTCTTCCAGTAGCTGCCGTGCATTGGTTGAAGTTTGCATGTAGCAAACCCGTTTCCCTTGTACCTCTTTTTATCCCCGCACAAAAACTATCTAGATATGTAGAGATTGCCTTAAGCCGGCTAATTTTAGTTAAGAACTCTACTGCAAGAGTTTTTCCCTTGGCCTTGGCATGTTCAATAAGCAAAAGTATAGTTGCTTTATCGGTCTTAAACCCATTAGCTGAAGCATAACTTGCGTTTAAAGGTACCATTTTAAAGCCGGCTATTTCTGTAGTAGGCTGATATATGGCACCCTTTTTATTGCAGGTTTTACAGCCTGTCCTTTGCTGGTAAGGCTCGCCCTGCACTCTGTATTTTTTACCATTCTTTTGTTTAGTCTTTACTTTATACTTCTGCGTAGACCCCACGCCCTTGCAATCAGGGCAGCAAATTGCCGTTGTTTTACGCGCAATAGCAGTAGTTTGATGTACCAACGAAGCAAAGTCTCGTTTAGAATATCGTGGGCTATGTTTCTTATTGCCCTCATCGTCCACGCCTATATTGAACACACTTATATGCATGGGTTTATCAACGACTGTTCTACTATAAATAGCCATACTTGTATCGGCACCGGAGTTTAAGTTAATGGGCGTATCCCCCATAACCTTTTCTAAGGTAGAGTGCAGCCACTGGGTTAGTTCAACCTGCTCTGCCCTAAACTCTCCCTCAACCTTTTCCAGTTTTTCCAGGTCTATTTTTATGCCATTCATCTCTATTTCAATAAGAAATACTAGCATTTCATTCATAAATAGGATTACTTCTTTAAGGGATAAATTGTAGCCCTTAGCTAGATCCCTTTGCTGATCTAAATATATCTCACCGCAAGTTTTTACATCTGCAATGCCGTACTCAATCACATCCTTTAGAGGTATTTTTTCAAAACCCACGCCGCTCTTGAATAGATCATCTACAAGCTCACTTAGTTTGCGGCTTGGAGTCTTTCTACGTTCCGCAGTGGCTTTTAGACCAAGTCCCAGCATATGCCCTCTACCCTTGGCGAGGCAATATTCTGCAATGAGAGTGCAGTAGATAAGTTTTGGCAATTCAAAGCCCATTTCCAAGAGCCATTCGCCATCAAACTTACCATTATGTATAACTAAGACATCTGCTTCTGCGAGATGTTGGGTCAACCTGGTTATATCGCTGGGTTGAGTACACTCTTCATGATAGAACGTATCAATATGCACGACATCTACCGTTTCATCTCCTAGCCAGCCATATTGGGCCATTACGCAGCGGTTTCGGGGGTTTTTAGGGCTGTTGTCTATACGGCCTTCTATTATTTCTACAGTAGTCTCTAGATCCAATACTAAGATATTTACCATGAGGGTTCTCCGTTTTCGTCAAGGGCAACTTTTTTGAAGCCCATGTCTCTAACGGGGATATTTTTAGGTATAGGCTTTCTAGGTGTGACACCCATTAACTTAAGCCAGTTTTCTAATGCGGCGGGTAAAGGTTCATGCGACATAGCGATTTAACTTTGATTGTAAGTTGCAAGGTACAGCGCCATGCCAGCCACTAATTTTATTCTTCATTACATTGATTTGCCGAAACGGATCGTCAGGGAACTTTTCTAAATTTTTAGATCCTATCCCCAGCATCAAATCGCTCTCCGCACATTTACCAACTTTACTTCCCTCAAGCATACTCATGGATAAAAAAAGCTGGCCTTCTGCCTCATGGGAAGCTTGGCTCATGGCAATGAGTACTACGGAATGCTTTTTTGCTAGCTCTCTCAAACGGTAGTATAAGTCTCGGAGCCTTTCGTGCCCTGAGTTAAACTTCTCAGTGAGGTTAATTTTATCCGCCATATCAACGATACAACAACTCACCGGGTACTTTGCTAGGTAAGCATCCAGTGTTTGGATAGTCCAATCCTGGCAATCTCGGATGATAAACTTATCTTCTATTTCTGAATAAGCTTTTAGGGCCTTCTCAGGCTCCGCAAAAACTTCCTCTTTGGTCATTCCGCTGTAGGCCTGGACTGCGCGCAACTTGGTTTTTTTAGCAATCTCCTCATTTGCAACATAAGCCACAGTGTAACCTTGTTCGCAGAAACCTTCTCTGGCGGCACAAATCGATACTGCAAAAGCTGTTTTGCCGACATTGGAATATGCCGCTATTACGCAGAAGTCACCGCGCGCAAGTCCGTACACCTTGTCACTCAAAGGTTTTATATTGAACTTAAGCTTATGTTCGTCCGACCCGAACTCTATTAATTTATATATATCATTAGTTACTTCTTCACCAAAAATATCGTCAGGTAAGTATCCTGTTGATACCTTATTGATGTAGGACATTGCTTGATCCATTGCGTTGCTATCGCCTTGGCGCATCCTCAGTCCAAATTCCGCAATGTCGGTACCAACACTTTGGCGCCACTTTTCTTCAATAACCTCTTTGCTAATATCCAAGGATATTTCTTCTGCATCCACTATCATGTCGATGTGCTGCTTTATGTCCTCGGCCCATGCCGGGGTTGATGTTGGATTTATACTTTCCCAAAAAGTAAATATTTCTAAAGAAGTTAAGTCTTGTTCTGTTTTAGAGTGGCAGTTTAAGATTACATTAAAAATTTCTTGTAGATGTTCGTCAAACAATTCCGGTCTAAGTTTACTCTGATTCTCTAGAAAGAAATCTTTTCTTAAGCAGTTTTTTATTAATGAATGGGACAAGTCATTTTCCTTTAGCTGACACTCTACTGGTTGTCAGTCGTAACATAAGACATGCCATAAAAAAAGCCCCAATATATATATTGGAGCCTTTTTGAGATATTAGATCGTTACGATAGCATATAACGATAAATTTTTTTATATTTTATAAACTGCTCTAATGCATTGATTTTGCTTAATTTTTAGGTTTATTTTGTCGGAAAGCCATTTGCGAAATATCGGGTTTTGCATTCCCGCGCCGCTCCTTACAGTCGATGGCAGCAAAGGAAACCTCTTTATTCTCTTCCTTTATCTCTTCCAACTTGCGCCGTAGCATTTGCTCGGCTTTTGCAGCACCGGTAAAATCTGGTACATCCAAATCAATTAACATGATAGCTCTTATAAACATAGTGTATTCCTATAGTTTTTATGGGCTCTATTATCGCCCCACACATTGATCTCGCAACCATGAGTTGCGCCTTTCATATTCCACTGGCCTTTACCAGCTTTAAGTTAAGTTGTTGGGGGACCATTTTTCGGATTGGCCCACCATGTGGCAAGATAAACATAAATAAAATCGTCTTTCCTTTTGCGAATAGCTCCAATTTCGATGGAATTTCGCACAGAGGATACCCAACTTCTGACGTAATAGATTCCTTGTATTTTAAAACTATTATGATGATGTTTCGCTAGTCCATACAGCG
>MDSY01124722.1_pt1 | contig 12743 bp, 11 predicted proteins | sample 811131 | NCBI WGS metagenome assembly MDSY01 (sample SAMN05326643, study PRJNA326480) | marine metagenome | isolation source: seawater | place: Atlantic Ocean: South West | collected 2010
AGAGTATGTCATGGATGGTCAGACCAATCAAGGTGGACCTGTATCCAACAAGAGATCATGGCAAGATCCATCTACTATAGTACAAGGTGCTGCAGGTGGTGAAGTATCTGATAAGACTGTCGCCTGTATAGAAGCAGTCGGTGCAGCAAAAGGAACAGGTAGATTGGTTGGTACCAGTGTTGGTACTGCTGCTGCTCCTGCTCTGTCTGGTATTCCCTTCATTGGTTGGGTAGCTGCAGGTTGGGTAGCAATGTTTGGTGGCAATCAAGGTGCAGACATTGGTGGACAGATGGCCGAAGGTCTGAACGAAAATTGCTAATTGAATTCCTTAAAACCCCGAAAATTTTTCGGGGTATTTTTTTGCCAAAAATCTTTTTGTATATCTTGGGAAATAAAATATTAAAAACGATGCACCCCAAAAGATACCTAAAGCTATTAGATGTGATACTCTATTAGAGTTTACTATTAATCCTAGTGTGACGAGACCCATCCAAGTATAATCTAGGGTACCATGCAGTCTCCACCAACCTTTGTCACCTAACCTCTTCATAAGTTTATCTCTTAGTCTTGAGAACCACGGTGACACGTGTCTCATCATAACAAATCCTTCATTGAAGAACATAACAAAAAATCCAATCCAAAATATCATAATGTTTTTTTAAGACGCTGACTTATATAGCTAGTTGACTTCTTGTACTTATTTTGCTTCCTAAAATCATCCACAAATGATTGTACATAACGTGGTTTTAGGACATATATTGATCTCTTCTTCTCATTTTCTCTTTGAAAGTCTTCTGCTACAGTAACAGGACTACAAATTTGATTACCGTTCATTGATACTACACCACTTGGACCTAATACTTTATGAGTACCGTTGTAAAAAGTCTCATCTACACGTAGACCAGCAGAAAATTGTCCAATAGCAGACGTTTCATAGTAACTAATCTCTGAGTATGGATCATCATACTCACTCTCTACAATTTTATATACTTCGTAGTTACTCTTTGGCCAATCATATTGTGCGTTGACCATATTGTTTGTCAATAATATAATCCAGTCATAAAAAGGATCACCATATAATTTGTCAGCTAATGAGTCTGGACGTTCTCCATCTACTATAGTATATTTTTTAAAGTATACTGCATTAGAGAATACATCATCATTAATTTTATATCTACGAAAGAAATTCTTAGCAGTTACAAAGTCCGATTCAGAGAATGGATACTTGATTGGTTTCTCATCGTATGAGATGTTAGGAATAATTGAAAAATACATTATCTTACAAATCCTCCTTCTACTTCTTCAGCAAAACAAATCTTAGTCTCTTGGAAATTTATTTTTAATTGCATTGCAACTGGTTGTCCATCAGGATATGTAGCATAGGTACCATCAGGTGTGTAGATTACATCACTCTTAGTTACAGCACACATTTTAAATCTTGGTAGAACTGGATGTTCATTTGCTCCATGCATGAAAGAAACTCTACAAAGATTAGGAACACCAATAAAACCTGCTTGGATTGCATCATTATTTCCACCAAATACTTTTCCAACTTCTCTTTTTGGTAAAGTACACATCTTAAATATTTTTGCTATATCATTAACAATAGTTGCTTCTCCTGCATTTCTAGGAACTAAGGTGAATGATAATTGAAAGTTTCTTACATCAACTGCACTGAATAACAATTCAGTATTTGGATTTAATATTGCTCCAGAGATAGCACCAAATACATCATCGTTAGAGATATCATCTCCTGATATAGCTTTTATAGAGTCTCTAATTACTTGTGCACCACCAAGTTGAATACTTTTCTTTAATGCATTTCCAGTACCTTTTAATACTGAATTAAGTTTTTCAGTAGCAGTTCTTTGAGCTACTGCTCTTAATGTGTCAGCTCCAGTTGTACTAAATGCTTTAGCACCCCATTGACCTTGGAAACCAGTAGATATATCTTCTGGCATGTACATTACAATAGATTTATATGCTGGATCAGCATCTTCATAATCATTTACTCTATTATAATCATACTGACCATGTTGCTCTTGTTGAACAGTTCCACCACCTTGGTCTGTTAGTCTCTCTTGATTTCTAAACGGTGGTAAGTATTTCTTAAATTCAAATAAAACATAGTCACTGTTAGGTCCGATATCCTGATCAGATGGATAACGAAGAGAAGCATTTTCGTAATTCTTTTCTGGAGCACCATATGCTCCCAGAACAATTGTGTTATCCTCGTTCTTAAGTGTGTTGGTTAGCTGTTTTTTAGCATCCCTCTCTCCTGGATCTGGAACCCAGTCAAGGAAATCCCACCATTGATTATTCTCAGATCGTCCTGACATATCTAATAATTTTTTACTATTCTAACTCCCTTTAGTTTGTCATAGTATGCGTCATTGACTTCCTCCCAGACAGATTTCTTATCTATGGGGAACATGACACCATGAGTATATTTCACAAAATCTTCTGTCGGGAGAAGGATAGCAGTATCCCACTCATCTTCAGCAAGATCTATTAACAGACCTTCAACATGAGGTTGTAAGTATTTATGGAAACATGCCTTAGGTAGGTCAACTCTACCTTGCATTAGTTTCCTAGTAGCTTGCAATCTCTTTTTTATAGGTAGGTAATGGAGGTTAGCACCCCAAAATTCATTCTTTAATGATTTAATTACAAAAACTAATGGAAACCTATCATAATAGGGTAACCATTTCATCTTTGCTTTGTACTCAAACATATAAAGATGTCCTTGTACAGTATATGGTCGTAATTCGTTTTGATCTTGTGCTTGTACAGATCCTATATTATCCCGTTTCTCATCTAAAATATATTTTCCGAAATTTTTCTTATATGCACTAGCTTCTGCCTTTACAGCAGATCTATACCAAGAGAGTGATTTCTTCTCTCCACCTGTTCTTGCTGTTACTCGCTCAAACAGGGTTTTATATCCAGGAGTCGTATTGACTGCGTTTCTCTGGATAGATGCAAATCCAGTTGCCATTTTTTCATACCGCTAAGTGGTCTTCTGTTAGTATTAAAAATTTCATCTGCCTATCTTCACAGAAGTCCTGAGCAGCGTCCCACTTGGCACGGTTCTTAGCGAACGTCAGGGCAGCCCGTCTATAGGCAGCAGTTCTTTTATCCTTATCATAGGGTGGTTTGGTTTGTTTCTTGGGTTTAACTTCAATAACGTATTTTGCTATTTGTCCTGACTTTTCACGAACCTTTATGTAAAAGTCTGGAAAATATCTTCTCACCTTACCATCAGGTGCTCTGTATGGTATTATTATTTCTTCAGAACCCCACTCCATAATGGAGGGATTGTTATCACAGAATACCATGAACTTTCGTTCCCATAGTGACCTGTAGATAACTCTAGTTGGATTTCCACGATACTTTTTGGGATTAATAGGTCTATATTTCCCAGAGTATGCCATAAATATAATTGTACCAATATAGGTATTTAGTGTGACCATACCACAGTTTTTACAGACTATAGCAAAGCAAGGAGGAATGTCCTTTGCTAATAACTTTATAGTTGAGATTGAAGATCTTCCTGAACCTCTTAATGGTAGCTTGGAAAGTGACTATTTGGCGATGTTCTGTGATGAAGCACAATTACCAAATATTAACACTGCAACTGGTACGCAAAATGGTCTTTACACGGGTGTAGGATCTGTTGATTATCCTCATACAAGGATATTTACAGAACTACAGTTAGGATTTGCTTTAACTGCAAACTTAGATATATTAAAATTTTTAAATTTTTGGTATGGATCAATATTTGGTGAAAGTAATCTTGCAGATGGAACAATAACTCCTGAGATTGTAGGTGAGGGTGGTACTAAGACAGAGAATAGAACAACTAGGGTAGCATACAAAGATGATTATGCAGCAACTATAAAGATAACAAAGTCAGAAACAGGTCCACAATCTACAGTAGAAAGACAACCAATAACATATGTTTTAGAAAAAGCATTTCCATATGCTATTGATGCTGTTCCACTACAGTTTGGTTCTAGTCAGATAACAAAGGTAACAGCACAGTTTAAATATCAAAGACATTACACAATTAATAGGAATATCAAGGCAGTTAGAGGTGATGTGTCAAGTCTTTATAAGAAATCAATTTTGCCTTCATTCACAGGAGCCTCAGCAAATACGATTTTCTAATTCCATAAAACCCGAAAAAATTACTCGGCATATTTTTGGTCAAAAAAGTCGCATATATAAATATACGACTTGAAATCATTTTAATGGCATTACCAAAAGTAGTATTACCAACATATGAGTTGGAGCTTCCTTCAAATGGGAAGAAACTTAAATATCGTCCATTTGTTGTAAAGGAAGAAAAACTCCTTTTGTTGGCATTAGAGACAAATGACGAAAAAGAAATAGAAAAGGCAGTTAAGAATTTATTAAAAGGTTGTGTCCTTAGTAGGATAAAAGTAGAAGATTTGCCAGTTTTTGATTTAGAGTATATTTTCTTAAATATACGTTCAGTTTCTGTTGGTAGTGAAGTTGAAATGAAGGTTGTCTGTAAAGATGATAATAAAACTGAAGTTACATATAATTTAGATTTAACTGAAGTAAAAGTAACAAAACCACCAAAGTATGATCCTAAGATTATGCTTACTGATGATATGGGTGTAATTATGAAACATGCTGGATGGGGTGAATTTATTACTGGTTCTGTTATGGGAGCTGCTCCTACAGCAGATGGAATTGTTGAATTGGTTGCTGGTTGTGTAGATCAGATATTTGATAAAGAGGATGTATATGATTCTTCTACTACTAGTAAAAAGGAATTTACTGAATTTATAGAAGGTCTTACAAACACCCAATTTGAGAAATTACAGGATTTCTTTGCATCATCACCACGTATGGAGCATAAGTTTTCGGTAAAGAATCCAAATACAGGAGAAATGTCGGAATTTGTAATTACGGGGTTAGCGAATTTTTTCGGATAGCCCTCTTCCATCAAACGCTAGAGGGATACTACAAAACTAACTTTGCTTTGATGCAACACCATAAATATAGCTTGAGTGAAATTGAAAATATGATGCCATGGGAAAGACAAGTATATACTAGTCTTTTAATGCAACACTTGGATCAACTCAAGCAACAACAAGAAGCAGCTAAGCAAAAATAATGGCACACGGATTTTTAGCACAACAAGACCTAAGAAGTAAAGGCAAGTCTAATATTCCTTATGGGAAATATTACGACACAATGCATAGTGGTATTAAACAATGGCTGAAAGTTCTTGGAACGCAAAATCCTCGCTCAAAAGCAACACAAGTAGCTGATTATGCAGGACAATTAGCAGGAAGTAATCCAAAGGGTCTTTTAGGTGGTTCTAGTTTTGCTAATGTTGGTGACGGTGTACAAAAATCTATTGGTGGTGGTGCTAGTGGGATTAATCCAGATATATTTGGTGGAGGTCTTGCTAAAAATATTGTTAATTTTGGTGCAGGTAGATTAAGTGCAGAACCTAGTGCTGCTAATGCAATTTATGATACTACAGCACAAAGAGTAGTAGATGATGAGTCATTATTTGCTAAATCAGCATCAATTGCAGTTGGATCTAACAATGAAGTAGTTCAAGCAATTAATGTATTAACAGGTGTTACACGCCAGTTGGTTCAAGCTACACAAGATCAAACAGCTGCACAAAGGGCAATTGCTCAGATACAACATCAACAGGCAGAAAAATTAGCAAATAGAGCACTTGCTAGATCAGAAGAAAACCAAATTGAGCAAGGATATGATAATTCTTGGGATTCTGCTTATGATCCACTAGGTGGTGGACGTGGTGGTGGACGTGGTGGACCAGGTGCTAATGCTGGTGGATTAATAGGTACTGGAATGAATCTCTTAGGTGGTGCAAGAGCACTTAAGAGTATTGGTAGAAGAGGTATCGGAAGAATGGGTACCAGAGCATTAACAAGAATTGGTGGAAGAGGATTAGCAAGACAATTTGCTAAAAAAGGTAGTAAAACTGCTGCAAATAAAATTGCTAAATTTGGCGTAAGACAAGGTGCTAAACTAGGAATAAAAAATGCAGGAAAAGGTGCATTAAAAAAAGGATTGGGTAAAGCATTAGGAAAGAAAATTCCTCTAGTTGGATTGGGTCTTGGTGCTATATTTGCTGCTCAAAGAGCAATGGCAGGAGATTGGACTGGTGCTGCATTAGAGTTAGCATCTGGTGCATCTTCAACAATTCCTGGTCTTGGAACTGCTGCATCTGTTGGAATTGATGCTGCATTAATTGGTAGAGATATGGGATTAACTCCCTTTAAGGAAGGTGGTATTACATCTTCTCCAATTGCTGGTGTATTAAGTGAAGATGGTCAGAGGGAAGGTGTTTTCCCACTTGCAGGTAAAGAAGGAAAAGAAACATTTAAAATGTTTGGTGAAGGTATAGTAGATGCACAGATAAAACGTAAAAGTGATCTAACTAGAGCATTTGATGGTGGTAATAAAGGTCTTCTTAGTTGGTTCTTTGGTGACAAAGATAACGGAAATGGTAATAACAACGGAAATGGTGGTGGTGGTAATAATGGTTTAATACCAAATATGGTTTCTGGTGTTAAGAATCTCTTTAATAGATTTTTTGGTAATAATAATAAAAAAGAAGAGACATCACTATTGAATACTATCGCACATGCTGAAGGAAATCCAGGATATAATACATGGTTTGGTCATCAAAATTATGGTGGAGATTTATCTGGAAAAACGATTGATCAGATGCATGATTTACAAGGTCAATTCTTAAAAGCAGGTCTTGGTAGGTTTGGTAATGGACAAAATTCTGCTGCTGTTGGTAGATATCAATTTACACATCTTAAAGAACATGCTAATAGAATGGGAGTTGATACTTCTACACAGATGTTTACACCAGAATTTCAAGATCAACTAGCATTATTCCTAGCAGCAGAGAAAGGTGTAACTCCAGAACTTCTTAGGTCACAAGGTTTAAGTGATGATGTTATTAATAAACTTTCTCCAGTATGGGCATCCTTTCCTGGTAATCAATATGGTCAACCAACTAAGGATAATAATGTACTAAGAGGAATTTACAATAACAAGAGTAATACAGACTTAGATATGAGTTCTATCTTTTCACCTGGTACCAATGCAAATGATTTAGCTTTAGCTTCTACATCTACTTCTGGTGGTGTGAATATTACTAATAATTATTTTTCCAGTGGTGGAGAAGGTGGTTCTGGTGGTTCTAGTGGTGGTGGAACTACATTGGCTATGCCTTTTGGTATTAGTTCCTCAGATACTGGAACTGATGTATTCCAAGAAATGGGATTGAGGTCATTAGCATAATGGCAAAATTTCAGTCTAATACAGATTTTCGTTTAAAGTCTGTAAGAATTTATCCTCAAGGTAAGGATAAACCAATACCAATTACGAATTTGGTTACTGCAGTTAATTATGTTGAAGATATTACTTCTCCATTTATTTCTGCAACAATGGAAGTAGTTGATAGTGGTGGATTACTACAAGGTATGCCTATTCAGGGCGGTGAAAAGATATTAATTCAAGTTGACACTAATATTAGAGATGAAGCGTTTGAATATAGTTTTGTTATTTGGAAAATTGGTAATCGTTTTGCAAAACAGAAAAAGCAGTCATATACTATAGGTTTAATATCAGAAGAAGCTCTTGTCAATGAAGGTACAAGAGTATTAACTCGTCAGGAAGGTAATCCAGAGCAAATTGTTGAAAAATTAGTACAAAAATCATTAAATTCATCAAAACCATTTTTCTCTGAACCATCTAAGTTTCAGGTTAAATTCCTTCCTAATAGAAGGAGACCTTTTGATATTATATCTTCATTAGCAATTAAGGCTGTTTCTTCTAAAGGAAAATGGAGTGACACAACACAGAATAAAGCATTTAAAATGGGTGTTTTAACTCCTGGTGGAATAAGTAATAATGATGAAAGTATAGAAGAGATTAGAGGATCTAGTGGATTTTTCTTCTGGGAGAGTAGAAGAGGATATAATTTCTTTTCTGTTGATGCTTTGTGTGATGAACCAAATGGCACATTCTCTGCTCCAAAACTTGAATCTGAATCATGGGGACCTTATGTAGAAAAAGTGGGTAATCAGGAAGATGGTGCTGATGATAGATTTACCATATATGAATCTGTATTTGATTCTGAAATTGATTTAATGACATCCTTAAGAAAAGGGAAGTATGCTAGTAAAGTAGTGTTCTTTAATCATTCTACTGGTCAATATGAAGAGTATAATTATAAAATTAAGAGTAGTTATGATAATATGGCACATCTTGGTGGACAAGAAAGCGTATCTTTGATACCTGTGAACCAAACTGAACTATCTGATCAACACTCAAGGGTTATGTCTATAATGTTGGATCATGAAACTTGGTATAATGATCCAAATATTGCTTCTATAAACACTAAGGATGGTGCAACAAAACCAACTGAATTTGCAGATTGGCAAAAATTTTATGCAGCTCAGTCTCTTGCAAGGTATCAATTGTTAAAGAATCAACAATGTAGTATCGTAATACCTGGGAATGCTGAAATATGTGCAGGAGACAAAATTGATGTTAGACTAGTAAACAAGTTACCAGATAAAGAAGCTAAGAAACAACCATTTGATAAAGAGAGTAGTGGATTATACCTCATTCAAGAGGCAACTCATACATATGACAGAACTATCGGTACAAATGGAAGATTTCTTACAACCCTTCGTCTTATGAGAGACTCTTATGGTATGAAGGACTTAGATTCTGGACATGGAACTAAATAATCATATAAGTAGGTACTCCTATTATGAAAACTATAGAAGATCACATAAAAAAAGATAGGGACATTTTAGATGACCCAACAACAAGTCCTGCTGCACGTAGACACATCAACGAAGAGTTGCATGAGTTAGAAGTGTACAGAGAGCATCACCAAGAAGAGATAGAAGCAGGAGATCATCATGATCCTAATGCTATTGAACTATTCTGTGAGATGCATCCAGACGAACCAGAATGCCTAGTATACGATGATTAAATGGATCAGAAATTATCACAGCTGATACCAGCCAATAAGATTGGGTCTGATGGATTCAATTGGTGGGTTGGGCAAATAGAAGGTACTGCCTCTGATGAGGAAAACAACAAAGGTGGTTACCGTTATAAAGTAGCAATCGTTGGGGATCATCCTCAGGATAAGAACCTTCTGCCTACTAAAAATTTGCCATGGGCAACTGTGATGATGCCTGTCAATGTACCCTTCATGCCTGGAAATACTGGTGGAGCACATCCACAATTAATTCCAGGATGTTGGGTCATTGGTTTTTATTTGGATAATGATAAACAGAAACCCATAATCATGGGTTCTATTGGTCAGGTGCCAGGTTCTACAACTGTTATTAATGAGGAAGATCCTAGTAACGATAACAGATTTGTAACTGCGTTAAAGACGGATAATAATGCAATAAATCCAACAACTGATGGAAATCCATTTTGTGAGAAAAAGGATGATGGAAAAGTAAATACATCTGGTGGTGGACTATCTGATGGTAGTACAGATAGTAATGATAATCAAAGAGTTGATCTAGCAACAAAGAAGAAAGCGTCTATTAAACAAGAAGAATGGTGTCAAGAGACAGCAAAGAAATGTGAGGATCAAGATCTTAAATCTAAGATGTCTGGAGTTATAGGTCAATTATTGAAAGATGTTCAGGATAGTGGTGGTAATATTGGAACTTATTATGTAAACAAGTATACTGGTGGACTTACTAATGGTATAGGTAAAGCTAGAAGTACAGTAAATAAAGCAACTTATATTGTACGTGAATTTCTAGCAAGAATAAAAGGATATATTGCATCAATGCTACAAAAGGCAGTTGATGCATTAGTTAAAGCAATATTACGTCCTTCTGAAACAGGTAATGCGTTAACTCCAATTACAGAGTGGTTTAACAAGATGCTTAAAGATCTTGGTTGTAAGATGGCAGATCTTGGAGATAGATTAGCAGCATGGTTGACCAATGTATTGATGAGTTATCTTAGTCAGATATATCGTAATGCAATATGTCAGGTTGATGAGTTAGTTAATGGTATTATTTCTAAGATCCAACAGTTATTGACTGAATTGCTTAATAGCATTTTAGGTCCATTGAGTGATATTCTTGGAGCAATAGCAGCTCCCTTTAATCTTATTGGTAATGCAATTAATTATGTTTTAAAACTTCTTGGTATTTCTTGCTCAGGTCCAGATCAAACATGTGCTAAGTGGAAGACAGTATGCACAACTGGAGAGAAGAAGGAGGATAATGATGAAGAAGGTTTCTTAGATGGTTTACTATCAAGTTTAGATAATCTTTTTGGTGATACACCTGCAGATTACACACAATATGTTTGTGAGGATGCATATACTGGCAAACCATTAGATGTAACTACAATTGGATTTACAGGTGGTGTTCCTAAAGAACCTGCTCAAAAGAAGGTAGTTTATAACATTAATAATGTTGAAGTTACTGAAGGTGATGCTGCTGTATTTACTGTAACTAGAAGTGGTTATCTAGAAGCATCTTCTTCAGTTACATATAAAACTCTTGATAAACAAGGTACAGCTACTGTTGGAGTTGATTATTTGAAAGAGGATGGTATTCTTGGATTTAATATAGGAGAAACAGAGAAGACTATTACCGTACAAACAATAACTGATTCAATTCAAGAGTTTGAAGAAACTTTCTTTATAAGGTTAAGAACTAATTCTCCTGTTGATGATAGTGATATTATGACGATGTTTACGAATAACATTGGTAAAGGTACGATCATTGAAAAAGATCTTAAGGAACCATATGATCCATATATTGCAGATCCAGTAGATCCTTTTGAACCTATTGATGACCCAAGTGAAGATAATTTCCCAGATGATCCACCAGGTGATGATGGTAGTGGAGATGATACTGGTATAGATCCTACACCAACTTATACTGTAGTTGCTAATAGAACTACTTGTCCTGAAGATGCATTTATAATCTATACTATTACTACAACTAATGTTGAAGATGGATCTCTTGCATACTATAACCTATCAGGAACAAATATAACCAGTAATGATATTATGGGTGGTCAGTTAACTGGTAGTTTTATTATTAATAGCAATACTTCCAAGGTAACTGTTGGTATTGCAGAAGATACTACAATTGAAGATGAAGAGACTTTAATCTTTAGTATTACAGGCAAAGGTGCATCTGTTGATGTTCTTATTACTGCAGATGATCTAACTATTGATGATTATGATGATGGTCTAGGTGATTCTCCTGAGACTGTGTTCCAAGACTTTAGACCACCAACTGTTGATATAGGAGATGTTATAACAGATGATAGTGGTGGTATTATAGAAATACCTGTTGATAGTCCTGGTGATCCTTGGGCAGAACCACCTTATGTGTTTATTGGTGGTGAAGGTAGTGGTGCAACTGCTACTGGTCTATTAGATTCAGATGGATTCTTAACAGAGATAAGAGTTCAATCCTCAGGATTTGGATATAAAAAGAATTTAGCAAAAGATAAAGGTGTAAGATGTATAATAGATGCATTTACTATTCTTAGACCAGGTATAGGATATACTACAGCACCTGATTTATATGTTAATGGTGAATTGGGTATCGCAGAAGCTGTTATAAATGATGATGGTTTTGTTATTGGTGCTCGTATATTAAACAGAGAAATAACATTTGATAGATTCCCTACAATTAATATTGTAGGAGGTGGTGGTTATGGTGCTAAACTATTACCATCATTAGCATGTCTAGATACAGATGCACTAGCAAAAGTTGGTGCTACTAAGATTGGTACTGGTAAATATATTGATTGCCCATAATGACACATCCTGTAGCTGCAAAAGAATATCCTAATAATATCTTCAAGCAGACAACCCCTGATGAAACTCAGGAATTATCAAGTGGTCCTAAATTTAAAACTCAGTGGAAAGGAAATCTTACTAGATCAGAGATCTATGAGAGAATGTTACCAGACAATCTAACATGTGCACTTAGGATTGATGGACCATCAGATGCTGCTATTGTATTGAATAGTAAAGGTAATATTAGAATTCTAACAGGAGAGAAGACTGATGTTGCTGGTACTGGTGTACTTGGTATTAAAACATGGGGACAACAACAAATACACAATGAAAGATCTAATATTCAGTATTGTGCTGGTGGTAGTGAGAATGAAGGACAAGCATTAAATGTTCTTGCTTATGGAGATATTGTAGAAGAAACCATTGGTGGTACACGATATCTTAAAGCAGCAAAGGTTTTAATTTCAGCAACTGAAGAGTTAGTTCTTAATGGACAGTCTGTTAAAATACAAGCTCAAGGTGATATAGAGATGACAGCAGCATCTTTTACTAAAGCACAGATTAATAAGAAAGAAATTACAATAGGACAGGATATGAATTTTGGTGCAGGAGAATCTTCTGATATCAAATTTGATCCACGATCTTCCACAAATATAGTTTCAGCTGGTTGTATTAACCATAAAGTTCTTGGTGATTATGCTTTAAGAGCGATAGGAAATATACACATAAGTTCTATAGGTGGTGCTGGTTTATTAATAAAAGATAGAACTTATGGTCTTAAAGTAACCACAACAACAAGAGCAATGTACTCTGGTGTTGCTGGTGTTGCAATTAATTCACCAGGTCCTATGGATATTAGAAGTGCTGATTTAGGGTTAGAATCTGCTAAAAC
>MDSY01083695.1_pt1 | contig 12740 bp, 7 predicted proteins | sample 811131 | NCBI WGS metagenome assembly MDSY01 (sample SAMN05326643, study PRJNA326480) | marine metagenome | isolation source: seawater | place: Atlantic Ocean: South West | collected 2010
AAAACCTTAGATGAGGAAGCTGCACAAAAAAGATTTGAGATGTTGGTCAAAAAAGGTGTTGGTAAATTTATCAAAAAACCAGTAAAAAACTATAAGGGTAAGCAATGGATTAAAAAACAAAGGATGTTAAAAAAAGAGGACATTGCAGAAGCACCAAGAATACCTAGAAAAAAAGGACAACATCGAGGTTCCAAATCTCACTCCGATTTATACACGGACGAAAATCCAAAAGGCACTATACATAACTTAGGATTCAAAAACCCTGCAAAAGCAAGACAATCTCTTGTAAAAATAAAAAACAGCGGTCGTAGTCATGCTCATAAGACACAGGCTGCTATTGCCATGGAACAAAGGGCGAGAGAAATGGGTAAAACCACTGAGGCTAATATCTATCGTAGATTTATTGAGCAACAAAAAAAGAAGACTAAATCAATGAAGAAAATGGTAGGCGTTAAGTAGAGGTCACTCGTGAGGTCAAAGTATGTGGGGGTCAGCGCTTATTGAGCAAGCCTCAGAGTTACCCACACAACAGGTGGTTAAATCACATCCTATGTTGAAGCAATTATTCAACAACGGAGATGGATGGTTTGAGTCTCGCATGGGCTGCGGAGCAGATGAACTTGTAAAGCGCCTTCGTAAAATGCGCCGTTCCATGAAAGATGAAAGAAGTGATATTGATGCTTTTATAGATGATATACGGATGATAAAGGCACTTGAAACTGAGGCAACAATCATGAATCTTTCTTGGGGTCCTGAATATGCAGATGTCATGAAGCAACTGGGGTTAAGTGATAGAAGTCTCAAAAGTCTACGTAAGTTTGGGGAGAGTCGATCTGTATCTCTTCAACAGGCTTGTAATCTTTGGAATGAGGCAGATGCTGCTCTAAAAATGCTTGATGAGTTTGAGGATGTTTGGGGAGAAGAAGAGCAACGAGCATGGGCTAGTGCTATGAGCACTAGAAGTGATGCGAGAAAGATGTGGAGAAGTACATTACATCAAATCGACGCACTAAGCAAATCCGATCGAGATTATCTACGATTTGCGGCAGAACAACTTCTTGAAAAAGGCCCCATGCGTTCAACTGATATTAGAAGAAATCTACATGACGCTGGATTAATGAAGAAGTCATTTACAGACAAAAAATTATCTTCCTTACTAAATCTATATGGAGAAGAAGTGGACATCATCAAAGGTGCTTCACGCGGTACTTATGTTGTTCTCGATTCTCAAGGACTTGTTCTTAAAGATCCATGGGCTTACAGTGCTGGGTTCCTTGACGCTGATGGATATATTACGATTACCGAGAGAGGGGAGCCGAGGGCTGGTTTTATCGCTACTGGAGATAGGGGCCGTCTGCACTGTGAAAATCTTCATAAGACTTTAGAATGTGGAGTATTACAATTAGACAATAAAGTGTACAAAGATTCTCAACGAAGTCAACACCGTTTGCAATTTTATTCAAAAGCGGACATCCGCAAACTCCTAACGGGGGTGCTACCTCACATACGTATGAAAGATGTCCAAGCCAAGGCGGTTTTGGCATTCATTGATGAAAAAGATATACAAAGAAAAGAAGAGATGAAGCGCCTTGTCCGATATGAAAATTGGAAGGATAATACTAAGAAGACTCAAGAACTTTTACAAGGATGGGGTATAGATATGGATACAATTGGTAAATACGCGGAGGGTCTATGATGGCAGAAGATAATCAAAGTCCTGTTTCCCGATTTCTTTCGGCTCTCGCTAGTCCGTTTAGAAGAAGAACTACACCTGAACCACAAATGCCTCTGTATACCACAGGTATTCAGGAACCTGTTCTAGCACAGGGTATTACTTTACCTGCTTTGTATGCAGTATCTAATGAAAATTTAATTTTACGAACAGTAATTTCTAAATTAATTCAAGAAGTATTTAGACGTGGGTACTACTGGGAAAAGAAGTTTAGGAAGAAGTGTATGGATTGTGGTGAAGAGTTTCAACACGATGTAGATATGTGTAAGACATGTGGTGGTGAAGTTCGCGATCCTGATTCTGAGCAAATTATCTATGGACGTTGGCTTCTTGAAGAGAGGAACGCCATGGAGCAAACATTCCTCCAAGTTCTTTATGAAATCGAGCGTGACTTGAACATTGTAGATGATGCGTTTTTAATTCTCATAAAGGAGTACTATGTTGACCCTGAATCTGGTGACATACAATTTTATCGTGTGAAACAAGTAATCAGAGGCGACCCTATCTTTATGCGAATTATCGCTGACAAGCGTGGTGTTCGTGGTGGTCGTTACAAGATTTGTAAGATTCATCGTGACCAAGTAGCATATCCGGGTCAAGAACCTGCGTGTACAGTATGTGGCTCTCGTTTGGTAGATGCACATTACGTGAATATGTCTGGTTCAGGAAAGAATCAGTATTATACCAAGGGTGAAGTTATTCACATAAGTAAGTATAACCCATCTAAGTTGTATGGTACATCCCCTGTAAACACGATGTGGCGACAAGCCATGACTCTTACGGCGATGGATAATTATATTTATACTGCGTACCAAAAACGTCGTATTCCGAAGGGTATAGTTTCTGTAACTACTGATAACCTTGAATCCATGAAGTCCTTTTGGAAGTCTGTGGATGAAAAGATGGAGAGAGATCCTCATTACATTCCAAAGGTCGGTATTGAATCACAAAGCGGTCGTGGTGGTGTAAACTGGGTTAAGTTCATGGATACATTAGAAGAAATGCAGTATATCGCTGTACGTGATGAAATAAGAAACCGCATTGCTGCTTTCTATGGTGTATCTTCAATCTTCATGATTGATAACGGTAAATCGGGTGGGCTAAATAATGAGGGTCTACAGATTCTTGTTACAAATCGAGCGGTTGAGTTTGGACAGAAAGTTTACACTGAAACTTTATTCCCACTTTTGTTGAAAGAAATGAACATTACCGATTGGAAAATAACTCTATATCCAAATGAAGAGGAAGATGAAATTACTCGTCTTCGACGTGACGAAATGGAAGTTAACCTTGCACAACGTATGTCTATGCTCGGTTATCAACCTGAATTACTTGAAGAAGGGGATAGGGACATTCGATTCGTTTATCGAAAGCAAGAAGAGGGTCAGCAAGGTATGCCTCCGGGTGGCGGTATGCCTCCGGGTATGCCCATGGGTGGTATGCCTCCCGGTGCTATGCAAATGAGGGGAAGTATGCCTCCGGGTATGCCTCCGGGCGGGGGTATGCCAGTCCCACCTTCACAACCCGGTGGTGAAGGCATGGGTATGAGAACACCTCGTAGTCCAGCAAGACCTCAACAACGTGGCTCACCCGGCTCAGGATCTCCAGTTACAAGTGTTCAACAACGTGGCCCTGCTCCTTCTATACAAGAAACAAATACTAACGCATTACAAAATGCTAGAAGGCCGCGAGGTGCGTAACCTCTTTTAACAAGACTATGGTACGAGAGGCAGGGATAACCATGGACCTACGCAAAATGAACCCAATGGCTAGAAAGTTGGGTGTGCATACAGAAGCCTTTACCAAAGCACTAGAAGATGGTGATGCGGAAGTAGCAAAAGCACATCTTAATGAGATTCAAAAATTCGCAGGATACCTTTCAGATGACATTCATCTTGAGATTGTAAAGAGTGAACGTGAAGTTGAGAATAGTTTCGTAGCAGGAGTACCTATCCACAAGATGAACGAGACTGGTGAAAAGTTTGATGTCTCACAAAGAGATAGCGTTCTACCCGGCTCAATTATCCCAGCAAGAACAGGTGGTCCAATGCGTGTCCATCGTGGAACATTTGGAAACTTTGTACCCGGTGGAGAGTGAATATCATGAGTGATGAGGTTACTGAAAGCCCCACTGAGCGCTTGATGTCTACTCTCGTCACAAAAATGGAATCTATGGACCATGACCTCCAAATTCTAAAAAATGAAAATCAAAGATTGCATCGTATTATCAACGACCCAACGTCCCTTCTTCGTAAGGCTGGTTTTGTTGCTACCATGACTCCATTAAGTGAAGATGTTCAAACCGATGCTTTTCGATCTGATGAAGGTACACTTCTCAAAGCAAATGACACTTTTACTAATGAAGAAATTCATCTTATGAGTTGGGAAGAAATTCATGAGATGGCAGACCAAGCAAAAAATACAGAGGTGTAATAATGAGACCAATACCATCCCCAGTAGGTAAAGATGCGATTAACTTACTTCAAAAAGCACAACGACTTCTTGAGAAGGCTGAGAAGTTAGAGATGGTTGAGCATGAGGGAAAGAAAGTCCCTGCTTTTGCCGCTGATGGTAAGGGTGCAAAGGACATGAAAACAAAGGCTAGTATGGCTGAAAAGGACAAATACTGCATGAAGAACTTCGGTAAGAAATACTCAGAATGTTCAGCAAAAGAAAAGGCACAATGCGATAAGGTTCATGGTAAGGTCGAAAAAGGTGAAGGTCACGAACAGAAAATTATCTCTTGCCTCAAAAAGAAAGGTGGCGCTGCCAGCCTTGAAGAGTGTGCTAAAGAATGCGGTGTATCAAAAGCCGAATGTAAGAAAATTATTGATAAAATGGACAATGTCAAAATGTCCCCTCATGGTGATGTCATTCTAATGGATGGTCTACAGAAAGGTAGTGAAATGTGTCCTGAGTGTGGTAAAGAGAAGAACAAGATGGGTTGCATGAAAATGGGTTGTAAAATGGATGTAGAGAAGTCCGAGGCAGGAGCACAACCGGGTTTCACAACATCATACGATTCCAACCCCGGTGGAGTTATGTTCATGGCTGAGAGCGGTGGACAAACACGCAGTGCCTATTACACAACCAATCAGTATCTATACGGCGGAGATGACGTTGCAAACAAAGGCTCAAGATCTGAATCTGTGTCTTTTGATAAATTGTCAGGACAGTTAAATCCTCATGATGGAAATGGTGTTGACCGCCAAGTAGTTGATGGAATTCTTAGTAAAATGCGTGACATGATGGGCCAATGAGGGTGAGGTCGTGTGGAAGCAGACGCATTTGACGAATACCTTCGTACTCGGCATAATTTATTGAAGTCAGTTGTTGACGGATTGGATTATGATAATGCTGTTGCTGACCATTTTTTCTCTTCCTTAAATCTTCATCGTCAAGGCGAAGATGACTTTGTAAAGTCATGGGAAGACAATGTTTGTGACATGATTCTTAGAGGCGAATGGACACAAGGAATGTCTGATATCATCACTAAAAATGTAGATAAATTATCTTCACTTAACAGACAAAGTGAGATAATGCATGATTTGGGCCATCCTTGGCGTGGTAGAATTAGAGATCTTCCCTCCGCCTTAGATATGTTTTCGGAAGAGATTGAGTTAGGTCCTCCGGGGCCTGATGGTCACTACCCAGTGCATCACCCACATGACAGTATGCATCATCCAATGAAGAGAATGAATTCTGTAACTGGTCGCCCTTACTGGGTAGAGGCATTGAGAAGTTTTTACTTACCTAGTGTGCCGGGTGGAATGAGTCAATCTCAACTGCATGAAATAGTAGAGAGAGCACAGGATAAATATGACAAAGCGGAAAGAAATCCAATTGTCATAGGAACTGGATTCAAACCTTCAAAAAATGAACTCAAGGAAATAAAAGATGAATTTAGTGCGATGTTAAGTGAAAGAGATGAAAGTGGAGAGCCTTCACAAAACGCTCTTAGATTACAATTTGAAATTCAAGGGATTATGGATAAAGATGAAAATATAAATCAAGCACAGGCTCTTGACCAACTCGTAAACACAGAGGCTACTGAAAGAAATATATCTTCATCCGACACAAGACACAGTCATTTAGGACCTCACAATGACGTTCATTCTCATACACTTTACATAAGAGATTTTGAGAGATGGAAGGCTGAAAATCAAGAATTAGTAAGTGAAATAAAATCATCTTTACCTCCACCACGAGACGAGTTTGAATTACAAAAAAGACATTTTGAGGCTCGTGCTGATAATTGGCTTAGTGATGATGCTCATGATGAGCCTTACACTGTAAATACGGATGGAGAAGAATCTGATGATATTTACGCTAATCCAGAAACATGGGGGGAGGATAAACCTGCTTCCGTATCTTATCAATTAAGAAAGCGTTTGAATTACGACGGCTATAGACATGGAATGGAATGGCTTACGCCTCTTGAAAGAGCAAAAGTTGCCGACCATTTACATCAACATGGAACAGGGAAAGGCGATAAACAAATGATAGATCTTGGTGATGGATTCAAAATATCTATTGGAAGAATAAATCGTGACTATGCACAAAGAGTTGCTCATGAAATTCATCATTATATGAGGGGGCAAAATTTTCACGGCCCTAATCTAAACAATCATGTAGAGGGCACTCATGACCATCCTCAAGCAGAAAAAGCAGCAGATGAGACAGCATACTTGGATGCACTAAAAGATGTAAAACATTCTTCTGGTTCATCGATGTACGATTTTATTCTTGGTGAATTGAATAATAATCTTGGAATAGAACAAATGCTTACGTCGGATTTTCAAAGTGATATGGATGATTATTCAGAGATGAGGGATTTCACTTTACCTGCTCCTAAAGAGGATGATTATAGAGTGAAGGAGTTACCTCATATACCAAACATAAAGCGTGGATTCAAAACAAAAGTGCAAAAACGAATGGAAAGAGAAGGAGTGCCTTATCAAGAAGCATTGGTGGAAGAACTTAGAGAATCTCATAATGTAATCGATAGCGAGACCAATGAGGTAAGTGAAGGCCCTCATAAATTAACTCGTAGTAAGTTGCTCGATCTTGTTGGATTAAATGAAGAACTAGGCGCAAAAGATTCAACTGAACTATATCATTCTGATGAACCTATGATTACAGCAGATGAAATGATGCTAATTGATGAAATGGCGAAAGAAAAAGGAGATAAGGCTAGATTACACAAACTCATTAGGGGGTCTCATCGAAGACATAGCACTGGATTTAACGGACCACGTAAGGAAGATTTACCAGAGCGAGAGCGTAATTTGTTTATTGAAAATAAGGAAACAGGCGAACTTATGGGTCTTGGTTTTCCCTTTGCTAGTGAGTTTCAAATCAACGGAGGACATGGAAGATCGATTAGTTCTCTCATTCATTTCTTACACTCACCTTTACCAAAAATGGGGGAAGATGAAGAATCTATTATTGGAACTGAATTGGAGGACTCTTTACAATTTACCGTGAATCCAATGACTGAGGGTTTGTATGGAATGCTTTCTTCGCTTGTTCATGATAAAATATTACCGAGAGATGTAAGACCCGGAGAAATTATTTCTGGTTTTGATGTTTCTACACCTAGAGGATTTAGAGAAGGGAAAGCGACTAGACCTCCGCTTAACCCAAAAAATAATTACACAGACCACGCTATTTCTTTTGCTGCTCCTTCCGCCATGGACGTTAAGGGTAAAGGTGAAGAAGAAAGGAAAGAGATGTTCCAAGGCAATTCAAATAAATTTGCAAATTTAATAAGTAGCGCTACGGGGCTTGGCTCAAATCCAAAATCTACCTCATCGGCAAGAACAGTCTTACCTAAAAGCAATCAAAAATCAAGAGTCGCTAGACGACACGCCACTATTTTTGGAAGAATGAGACCACCACATGACCCTCAAGAAGCCATGAGATTGACCATGGCTCAACTAAGAACTGGTCGCCATCCGTTTGGACATATAGTAGATGCACCTCGTGATTTCTTTGGATATCAGGGTAGAGTAAAACCGGATGAAGGTGAGGACTTGGTTGATTTCTCAGAGAAAACTATGTTTGGTGGTTATGACACACCTATGGGGGAAACTAATTATGATGATCTTCACTCACATCTTGAAGAAACAGTTAGTCTAAAACAAGAATTAGAAGAGCGTTTAGAAGAGCAGAAGCAAATGGGTGAGGTTGATAAGAAAATTGTTGACCAAATTTCAGACGCAGAAGAAGAAATAGATAGTGTAACTAATCTTTTACTAGAGGCTGAAAAACAAACATATTCAGATGAACCTGTACATCAAATGAGTCTTACTAATAGAGAGAACATGGATACTAAAGATGACCAAGATAATAACGCGCACATCGAAATGGCTCGTCGTTTAATAGATATGATTCCTTCTGAGCAAGTCCCAAATCCCCAAGAAAACCCTGCTGCTTTTTGGGCTTTAACTTCAAGAGCGCTGAGAGATGCTGGAAGAATGCTTCGTATACTTCCGCCTCAAGAGGGAATTACTACTCACTCTTATCGGCACACAAAAGAACGGGCTTTGACCAGTAGTCAATTGTCTGATGATGGAGTTTTCGATCCTCATCAGTTGTTAGGTAATACTGTGAAACAATTGGGTCAAGAAGTATTACCGTCTTCTGATGTAGAAGATGTTTTAGAATCCCTTGGTCTACCGAATGATGCACCTCATGCTAATATGATAGAGCGTTTGATTGAGAGCATTGACCGTCCAGTGCGAGTCATGAAAAATGCCGATATTCTAAATTCTTCGGTAGCAACTAATATCAAGTTTCATGCAAATGATGCTGACTATTCTCTTCATGGTGGACAATACGTGGATGACCATCATGGTGATTTTAAAGAATTTACAGGCGGTCAAAAAGGTAGAATTAAGGATAGGGCAAAGGAATTACAATCGCGATTTGAACTACCCTTACGTTATATTACTCAAAAACTTATGAGAGAAAAATCAGGAGCAGTAGAAAGAAATAATCTTTCACACATACCCCTTTCGCCAATTGATATGCAACAAAGAAACATGACTGTGTTTGGTAATGGGAAAAGAGGGACTTCGGCAAATCCTAATATTAAAGGTGTAAAAAATAGAGTTAAATCTTTGATGCACGATCTTATTGTAAGTCATGGAGACTTAGAAGAAGGGGAAGTCTCTCAGGGACAGGAGATACTTTCTGCTGGATGGGGTTCTGTTCCAGTTGGTCCTGCTACATCTTCCAGACATCATACTGTTCAAGACTTGTATGGTTCATCTTCTGCTATGGATTTTGGTTATGAAGGACAATCACCATTTGGTTGGGAGTATGAAAACGGTAAACCAGTAATTGGAACTTTCACGCAACCTGAAACTTATCATAGTATTCCTAATGAAACAATGAGGGCTATTTGGCAAGACCCTCGTTTTTCAAATCTTGCTGAATCATACATTTCATCGGATTGGCAACCTACTTCTACTGTAAACAATCAAAATCGTGTTAACGAAATGGGTCAAACCGCTCATCAAGATGCAATGCTAAAGACTGATGATTTGGCTATTATGTTAAATCCTGACCTATTATTGAAAGAAGATGAGGCACGACCTCCACCATTGCTACCAATGCATCGCCTCTTTTCTCTAAAAGACTTAGAAGCATTCCGTGGATTCACTGGTGACTGGGTTGTTTCTGCATATCCCGAAGGTAAGAGGTTGATAATTACAAGGGATGGGGATAGTATTTCAGCATATGATTCTAATGCAGAGGATGTAAGTGTAAGCGGTGCTTCGCAGCAACATCTCAAGAAACTTACAGAGAAAGACTTTGTTGTAGATGCAATAAAACGTGGCAAGAGTCTGTATATTTTTGACATTCTTTCTTATGATGGTACTAATATTAGTGATTTATCAGTTCCTGAAAGACTCAAGGTTCTACGTGGACAGTTTGATAGTTACGAAACTGCACACATACCAGCACCTGACGATACTGTTGTGACAGACGAGGGTGGTCTGGAAGGAGCGGTTGAGCGATTAAAGGAAGAGCACCCTCGACTTTTGTTAAGGGATGGTAAATCAACTTACATGAAAGGTGAGCGCCGTCATCCAAAGTGGTTTATGCTTCGTAAAAACAAGGACATAGCACTCATTATTCTTGATGTTCGTGGCAAGGGTCCTTTCACTTATCGTCTTGGTGCGGGTCCTGTGGATGAAGACGATCTTGGAAATCGAGGTGTTGAACATGAAGGGGCTACATATCTTGACGTTGGCACTGTAAAAAGTCCAAAACCGTTTGAAGAAGGGGACATCGTACGGGTATCTGTATCAGGAGTTAAGGCGAAAAGAAGAGGGGAGAAGACAATTTATGATGTAACTCCTAATACTATACGCGCTGCTAGTGATGTAGAAAGTCCAGCCAGTTTAGAGTCCCTTGGTCTTCTTGCTAAGTCTCATCCAATTATACCAGTAAAGTATGATTTGAGTATAGTTGACGATGTGCTCACAGTATCTTTTGATGGAATTGATGATGTACTATACAAGATGGAGAAAACAAGAAATGGATATTGGGCACATAGTCCTAAAGGTACGCTTTCTCCTTTAATGAATACAGATTATCCTATATTGTTAGCAGAAAGTATGCGTCCTATTTGGCACGATGTTGCCTCTGTGCTCATTAGTAAGAAGTTAGAACGACTCGATTTGGATGTTCTTGAACATCGCGTTAAAATCCCAGAAGCGGGTAAAGTTCGTAGTATGACTAACCCTAAACATCGTGAAGCATCTGAAAAAGAGTCTGCTGGTGTTATTGAAGAAGATGATGATGACAATATTCTCAAACCTGAAAAACAAAAGAAAATGTTAGACATGTTATCACGTATCACTGATTTAACTGAGCGAATAAAGAAAGAAAAGATGACTGGTCGAGTAAGCGCTCAGGGTCTTGGTATTGACGTTGGGGCACAAATAGAGTCTCCAAGGGGGCCTACTGAACTAAGAAGTGAACAATCCATGCCTGATTGGGACATGTTGGAGCGCCCTACAGAAGATCCTGAGAGCGAATACCCACAAGCGCGTAAGAAAAGAAGAATGTTAGAGCAGTCTGGTGAAAATCAAATTGAGATGCGGGAGGACTAAACCGTTTTATTCATATACATGAACATGGGCTTAGGAGGGATAGTGTGCTACGACAACCACAGCAATCTGGTATTGAACTGCTCAAGGCGGGGTCTGACCTCGTCGTTGCAGGATATGCCTCTGTGGAACTTGTAGACAAACAAGGAGATTTAATAACGCGTTCGGCTTTGAAAGATGCATTCAAGAAATTCATGACCGATCCAAAATTTAGAAATGTACAATTAGCGCATTCAAATATACAAGTAGGAGAAGTAATTCCAAATTATACGGACAGCAACGGGAGAATGTGGAAAAGCGAAGTAGATGACGCCGGAATGTTCGTAGTAGTACAATTAAGAAATGATATAGAAAAAGCGAGGGAGGTTGCAGCAGAAGTACGAAAAGGAAATCTTCGTGGATTCAGCATAGGTGGACAAGCATTCAAGCGAGTAAACAAAAGCGATAATACACACGGAAGTTACCAAGAAATATCAAAACTCGAACTACATGAAGTAACAATCTGCGAAAAAGGAATTAATCCAGAAGCAACATTTAGAATCTTAAAAGAAGACAAAAGAAATGAAAAACAGGTGAAAAAAATGACCGACGATGTAATGGAACAAATGAGTAGCGTTCTTGAACGCTTAGAAGGCCGACTTGATTCTATGGAGAAAGGTGAAATGCCACCCGGACTCAAAGAACATATGAAAGAAAAGAAATCTAAAGATGAATCTAAAGATGATGAATCCGAAGAGAAAATGTACGGCGGAGAACACAAGATGGAAGGAAAGATGAAGGATGAGGACAAGGACGATAAAGAAAAGTCCGAGTACTCTGATGTTATCACCGCTGAGTACCTTGACTGGATGGAGAACACTCTAAAATCCAATGGTATAGACACTGATGGTGCTCGTGCTCATTTCGATGATGTAGCAAAAGCAAACCTTGGTTCTACTCCTGAATCAATTGGAGACGGTGCTAACTACTTCGCTGGACAAGTAAAGGGTCGAGCACAAGAAGGTGGCTCCCCATCTACTAACGCTATTGCACGAGCAGGATTGTCTCGTGGCGGTGGCAAAGTTGAGAAGAGTGATTTCATCACTGCTGATGCTGTTGATTCATCTCAATTAGAAGCAGCATACGAAGTATACAAGGCTGCTCGCGCAGAACAGGCTTACAAGAGTGACTTAGAGAAGCACTTTGAAGAGCGCTTCCAATCAGAAACTCAGGCTGAACTACAGAAGGCTGCTGCTGCTAACTTTGATGCACGCGGTCCTCTTGATGAAGTCATGAAGGCTCTTGGTGCTCTTAATGACCGAATTGACAATCTCTCCACTGGTGCTGGTACACCAATCGCTAAATCCGTATCCTCGGATGTCGCAGTACCATCTACAGCAGATTTAGCAAGTATGTCTTGGGAAGAAGTCCATCAACTTGCTGGGAGCGTCTTTAGGGACGAATAAGTGGAGATACTAAAATAAGGAGATGAAAAATATGGCAAGAAATTACGTACGAACAGTCACAGATATGGAGCGCTACTACTATGGCGCTGGAAATGCAATGGGTTACTCCTACACTGGCAGTGAGTTGCTAAAGGCTGATGCCCCAATGCTATCCACAACTGCTGGAACTTACCAAGCGATCTACGGTCGCAAAGTTTGGTCTCAGTTGAACCAAGAATTCAACGCATTCAGTATCCTACCAAAGCGCCCATGGGATCGCAGTGGTTGGAGAGTTATTACAGAGAAGCCTAACGCTGGTGTATTACATGGTGGAATTGCAGAGAACGGAACACTTCCTGAAACTGTAAAGCCTACCTTCCAGCACGTCGCTGCAAAGCCTAAGACTATCGCTCACTCATTCGACATGAGCGAAGTTGCTATCTTCCTTGCTGACAAGGA
>MDSY01038764.1_pt1 | contig 12739 bp, 15 predicted proteins | sample 811131 | NCBI WGS metagenome assembly MDSY01 (sample SAMN05326643, study PRJNA326480) | marine metagenome | isolation source: seawater | place: Atlantic Ocean: South West | collected 2010
GGATAAATTCCCAATTCAGCAATTTTACGCTCAAGCACTGATGTAGCATCTAAATGAGCGAAAGCGGTTGCGGGAGCTGGATCCGTTAAATCATCAGCTGGAACATATACGGCCTGTACTGAAGTTATTGATCCTTTCTTAGTTGAGGTAATTCTTTCTTGCAATTCACCCATTTCAGTTGAAAGCGTAGGTTGGTAACCAACAGCTGAAGGCATTCTGCCAAGTAATGCTGAAACCTCTGATCCTGCTTGTGTAAATCTAAAAATATTATCCACAAATAAAAGTACATCTCTACCTTCATCATCGCGGAAAAACTCAGCCATTGCCAGCCCACTTAGCGCAACTCTTAAACGCGCTCCTGGTGGTTCGTTCATTTGACCAAATACCATGGTTGTTTTGTCAATGACTCCTGATTCGGTCATTTCATTGTAAAGGTCATTTCCCTCACGCGTTCTCTCACCAACTCCTGCAAATACCGAATAACCACCATGCTCGGTAGCAATATTTCTAATTAATTCTTGAATTAAAACTGTTTTACCAACCCCTGCGCCACCAAAAAGACCTGTCTTTCCGCCTTTGGTATAGGGCTCCATTAAGTCAACAACCTTGATACCTGTAACCAGGATTTCTGTAGATGTAGCAAGGTCTTCATGCTTAGGTGCGGGACGATGAATAGGGTTCTTTTTTTCGGTTTTAACATCGCCTTTGCCATCAATTACATTGCCTAAAACATCAAATAATCTTCCCAACGTTTTCTGCCCAACTGGAACTGAAATAGGAGAACCGCTATCTAAGACAGCCACTCCTCTAGTAAGACCATCTGTAGAATCCATTGCTACAGTTCTGACCATGTTATCGCCAAGATGTTGTGCAACTTCAAGAACTAGAGTACCCTCATCGCCTCTATCAACACTTAAGGCGTTCAAAATATTTGGTAAGTGACCATCTTCAAAAGCGACGTCAACAACGGCACCCATAATTTGTGAAATTTTTCCAGTCAACTGTGACATAATGAAAATCCTTTATTCTTTGAGCGCCTCAGCTCCGCTTACAATCTCAAGCATTTCGGTCGTAATTGCAGCTTGGCGCGCTTTATTAAATTCTAATGTTAAATTTTTAATCATATCCTCAGAATTACTAGTGGCGTTTTCCATTGCTACCATCCTTGCGGCTTGTTCACTAGCATAAGACTCAAGCAAATATTTCCACACTTGTGCATTTAAGTATCTAGGTATTAATGATTTTACAATTTTTTTCTTTGATGGCTCATAGAGCAAATCGATATTCTGCATCTCTTCATCATTTAACTCAATAGGTAAAAGCTTTTCGGTGATAACAGCTTGAGTAGCAACGTTAACAAATTCATTAAAAATTACTCTGATTTCATCAACATGGCCATTTAAAAAATGCTCAATGACATTGCTTCCTATTTTCATAGACTGATTAAAGTTTAAATTGCTCCAAAAGTCGTAATAAGAATCAACTACATTGTATTCCCTGGCTACAAAATAATCTCGGGCTTTTTTTCCTATGCAAAAAATATCCACGTTAGATCTTCCAAACCCATCAATGTCGTTATGGGCTTTGCGTAAAATACTGCTATTAAAGGAACCAGCTAATCCTCTATCTGAGCTTACAACTACAAAGGCTACTCTCTTAACATCTCTAATTTCGAGTAATGGTAGCATGTCTCTTTCAACCGAAGGGAGTAAATGCTGAATGATCTCAACCAATCTATGGTTGTAAGGCCTTGCTTTTTCCATGTTTTCTTGAGCCCGACGCATCTTAGCAGCAGCTACCATCTTCATAGCTTTAGTCACCTTTTGAATACTTTTGACCGACTTAATTCGATCACGAATGTCTTTAAGATTTGCCATTTATCTAGCTTGAAAATCCGCTTGTAAAGCCTGAAATGGCTTTTTCAAGTTTTTCACTGAGGTCATCAGAAATGGTGCCTTCTTTGACAATTATCGATAAGTCTTCTGCGTTATTTGCCTCAAGATAGTCAAACAAACTTGATTCAAACTCAGCTACTTTTTCTGCTGGAACTGAATCAAGAAAGCCCTTTGAGGCTGCAAATATAATCGCAACTTGCTTTTCGACAGGCATTGGAACATACTGACCTTGTTTCAAAATTTCTACCATGCGCTCACCTCTGGTAAGTTGGGCTTGAGTATTCTTATCTAGATCAGAGCCAAATTTTGCAAAAGCTTCTAATTCTCTGTATTGCGCAAGATCGAGTCTCAATGTTCCAGCTACGCTTTTCATAGCTTTGATTTGAGCATTACCACCTACTCGAGAAACCGATATTCCGACATCAATTGCCGGCCTAACGCCAGAATTGAATAGATTTTTTTCAAGGTATATTTGTCCATCCGTAATAGATATAACATTAGTTGGAATATATGCCGACACATCACCCTCTTGTGTTTCAATAATTGGAAGAGCGGTTAATGAACCTCCTCCAAGGTCATCAGAAAGCTTTGAAGCTCTCTCAAGCAATCTACTGTGTAAATAGAAAACATCACCAGGAAACGCTTCTCTTCCCGGAGGACGTCTAAGCACTAATGACATTTGCCTGTAGGCAACAGCTTGCTTTGAAAGATCGTCATATATAATTAGCGCATCTTTACCGTTATCTCGAAAGTATTCACCCATGGCACAACCAGAGTACGGGGCTATGTATTGTAATGGTGCTTCATCTGATGCGCTTGCGGACACTACGGTAGTATATTCCATTGCTCCGTTTGCCTCAAGCTCCGCAACTATAGATGCAACAGTAGATGCTTTTTGACCAATCGCAACGTAAATACAAAAAACGGGTGAATCTGTAGCGTGCGTATACTTTTGGTTGATGATTGCATCTACAGCAACAGCGGTTTTACCTGTTTGACGATCACCAATTATCAACTCTCTTTGTCCTCTGCCAATTGGTATCATGCTATCAACAGCCTTAATTCCAGTTTGCAGTGGCTGATTGACAGGCGAACGCGACATCACGCCTAGCGCTTTTCTCTCAATAGGAAGGAAATCTTTTGTTTCAACAGATCCTTTTCCATCAATCGGCTGACCCAATGGGTTGACTACACGCCCAAGCATTGCATCTCCGACAGGAACCTCAACAACTTTTCCTGTTCTCTTGGCAAGGTCTCCTTCCTTAACATTGCTCGACTCTCCAAAAAGAACAACCCCAACGTTGTCATCCTCAAGGTTCAGAGCCATCCCAAAAACTCCATTTGGTAACTCTACCAATTCAGAGCTCATAACATTTTCAAGGCCCGAAACGCGGGCAACACCGTCTCCTATTTCAATCACTTCACCAACTTCAGAGACATCAACAGATAAATCGAATTTTTTAATTTGCTCCCTAAGTAGTTCCGTGATATTGTCAGTTTTGATTTCCATAGTTTCTTTCTAGGTAATTATGCGTCAAGCAATTCTTGTCGCATGTTTTTTAAATGGTTTAAAATTGAAGCGTCAACTAATTGATTTTCAACTCTAAGACGAATTCCACCAATGAGCTCAGGAACGATATTGAATGTAATCTCGCTATTTTTACCTAAAGATTGATCGAGTAAAGTTTTTAACTCAGACTTTCTTGTATCTGACATTTCTGACGTTACATCAGCTGATACATTCACAATATCTTTTTTGTTGGCTAGCATTTGAGCGAAATACTTAGCTATCAATGGCAAAATCTTTACAAAGTTAATCTTTTCAAAAAGAGCCATAAACTCGCTCAAAACTGGGTGGCATGAATCTTGAAAGGCTTCTTTGGTGGCGCTTGCTTTCTGTTCGCTTGTTATTCTTTTAGAGAGAAGAAAAGATCTAAATTCAGCATTAGATCGAATAGCATTACAAATACTGACAAGTGACTCCATTACAGTAATTTCACTTTCAGATTTGGCTGAAACATTATACAAAGCTTCAGCATAGTTTTTGGCTTTTTGATCAAGCTTCATATTTATTGATCTTTTTTAGCGATTCCTCAATTAGTGTATTGTTATCCTGCTCACTAATATTCTTGTTGATTAATTTTTCAGCAACTGATATTGAGATATCTACAACCTCTTTTCTGATATCAGAAATCGCTTTATCTTTTTCAACCTGAATTTGATGTTGCGCGTCTTCGCGAATTTTGCTTGCTTCATCTTTGGCTTTGGTAATCGTATCCTCTTTGATTTTATCTGCAGCGGCTTTGCCTTCTGACAAAATCGATTGGGCTTCAGATCTAGCCTTAGAGATTATCGCTTCAGACTCTACATTGAGCTTGTCAAGTTCCTGGCGAGCTTTTTCTGCATTTTCTAATGAGTCCTTTATAAGATTTTCCCTTTGTTCAAGCATGCTCAAAAGAGGTTTCCAAGCAAATTTTGCGAGAACATAGAACAGCAATAGAAAAGTGATTATTGTCCAAATGTAAAGACCTGGAGTAACCGCAATTAACGGATTTTTGTCTCCAGAGCCAGCAAATATTGCGATTAATAAGTTCACTTCAACTTCCTTTGTGTTGGTTTTTTTAGAGTACAAGCATTAAGAATGCAAATACTTCTGCAAGAATAGCAACACCTTCAAGCAAAAATAGAGGCAAATTGACCGCACCAGTAATTTTATCAGCAGCTTCTGGTTGGCGGGCGATACTTTCAGCAGCGGCTGAAGCAAATTTTCCTATACCCATAGCTGCACCAATTACTATTAGTCCAAGTCCAATTGGTAGAAATGTTGTTGGTTCCATAATATTATTCCTTATTTGTTTAATGATGAACGTTAATTGCCATTCCAATGAAAACCGCTGTTAAGAGAGTGAAAACATAAGCTTGCACAAGAACTACAATTATTTCAAGTCCAGAAATTGCTGTAGCCATTGGTACTGAAATTAAAGCAGCACCTAAACCAGCTACAGTAGATTGAAATTTATCTGCAAAAATTGACATTAATGATAAAAGAGCTAAAATTGCTATATGTCCCCCAGTCATATTTGCAGCCAATCGCATTGTTAATGCAAATGGTTTTACTATCATACCCATTAATTCAATGGGAATCAAAATTATATATACTGGCCATGCCAATCCATGTGGGACTAAGTTTTTCCAATGATTGATAAATCCGTGAGCTTTTGTGCCCGCAATAATTATTGCAAAAAAAGTGATAGAGGCTAATGCTGCAGTGACATGAAAGTTTCCAGTAGCAGTCGCTCCCCCTTTAGTTAATTTGTATACAAAATCACTTGGAACGACTTTATTTATAACGCCTAATAAATCAAAAAAAGGCACCATGCCTAAACCATTTGCACAAAGAATGAAAAAGAAAAAAGTCAATATTAACGGCGTCCAGGTATTGACCCATTTAGGACCTACATTTGGAGCAACAATTGAATCGCGGATGTATTGAACGATAGCTTCAATAGCACTTGATGCCGTTGAAGGGTTAAAGTTTTTTTGCCGAGTGTGCTTACGAATGGGAATGATAACACAAAGAGAAACGATTATCGCAACGATCCAAAGCATTAGAACATGCTTGGTTACAGACATATCAATGCCAAAAATTGGATCAATTTTTATTATGGGATTTTCCAAAGAAGAATTGGAGACGTGACCAATAATGTATTCAGCAACTTTTTCAGTTACGCTTTGACCTGACTCTTTACCGCCTAAAATCATTTATACTTCTATTTTTTTGTTGAAAAATGTATTTAGCAACACTGCTTCTAGCGTATGAAACGCTATAAATGAGCCCAAAAAACTAAACACAAATGAGTGAGTGTCAAAAGAATAAAAGTAAATAATTCCTAATAAATATGGCGCAAAGAAAACCATTTTTAAAACAAATCCTATCATCAAAATTTTTGTCGTCATCATTAGATCAACTTTTACAGCTCTCAATAAAAAGAAAACTTCAATTATTGATGCTATAAATGGGGTTAATGCTCCAAAAAAAATCTCAGTTTTATTAGTTGGTGAAATAAAAAATCCAAGCAAGAGAATTAAAAAGAAAAAGGCAAAGGATTTATACAATGGCTTCATTTTTTATTCATGAATTTGTAAAGTTGAAAAAGTCCAACCACCAAACCAAGTACTATACCAAATACCATCAAAATTGGCTCAGATTTCATTATTGAATCAAAAAAATAGCCTAATAGAGAAAAAAATAGAATGGAACCTATAAGCGTATAAGCTGCATTTGCAGCAGGAGCAGATAACTGAACTATGCGTTGAAATTCACTCAAAACTTTCTGAATGAAATCGTCGCTTTTCTTAGGCATAGACTAATTTAATTAAGAATCACTACTTGATGGCTTTTCATTTTCAACCATGACACAATGACCTTGAAATTGAGCACCTTCCTCAATGACGAGTGTACGATAAACTATATCGCCTTTCAGGTTGCACTCAGATCCAAGAACGGCTCTATTCTCAACTCTGACATTTCCATCAACCATTCCGCCTATTTGAGAATCATTGGCTTGTACATTGCCATGAACCTCACCTCCTCTTGCAATTCGTACTGGACCCTCAGAGACTACATCTCCAAAAACCTTTCCATAGACTGCAACACCACCCTGGCATGTAACATTTCCTTGAATCACTGCATCTGTTCCTATCATCGTATGAACATCTTTATAATCGTTTTTTCCCATAACCTATTTTACGCTAATATTTGTTTGGTTTAATTCAGGAAAATATAACAATGGATCAGCAGGCTCTCCATCTTTCCAAATTTCAAAATGAAGATGAGGACCAGAACTGATTCCTGAATTTCCTGAGGTTGAAATTACATCACCACGCTTAACTTTTTCATACGCTTTTACTAAAATTAAATCGTTGTGTCCATAATATGTAAAATATTCATTGCCATGGTAAAGGACCACTAAATTTCCAAGTTCCGTAGTCCAACCCGCAAAAACTACTTGACCAGATGCCGAGGCCATCACAGGCTCACCAATCGGGACCGCAATGTCGACTCCATAATGCTTACGAATTTCCTCCTCTTTAGAAACAATCATTTTTTGAGTTAAAACTCCTGAAGTGGGTAGAAGTGAAGGGACGTTATCAAGATAAGATAAATTGATTGGATAATCATCCATCATTTTTGATAAGCCAGAATTAATTGAATCGTTTTCCCCTAAATCCATTCCCAGCGCTTTTTGAACAACAATTTCCATTTGTTTCATGCGCTCTAAGTCTCTGTAGAGCTCAAGCACCTCAATACGTTCACCAATGACTTCATTATAACGAAAACTCATTCGATTATAATCAAGCGAGAGCGGAATAAGATAAACATATGATATTACAACAGCAATACAGACTGAGATCGACGAAAAAATTAAAAACAAAGTTCCTTTTCTTGAAATCGAAAATCTTTTACTATCTCCATCGTGGTCAGGTACCACTAAAAAAGTATATCTACTTGGTTTCATTTTTAATCATCTATGCTTCTGATTAAATCAAGAATTCTGTCCAAATCGTCATCACTGAAATATTCAATAAGTATTGATCCTGTCTTGTTAGCGTTTGAATTTAAGTGTACCTTGGTACCTAAAATTGAAATTAGCTCGTTTTCGATAGAGCGAACGGTTTTATTTTTTGCTAACTTAGAAACTCGATGACTCGATTTTAATTTTGCGCGGCCTTTAGACATTTTTTCTGCTGATCTCACAGATAAATTATCATTAATTATCATTTTCAAAAGCTTAAGCATGGCAGGCTTTGTTTTACATGCTAAAATAGCCCGCGCATGACCTGCGCTTATTTTATTTGTTCTAAGATATTTAAGTGCCTCGGTTGGTAATTGCAACAACCTTAATGAATTGGTGATGGTTGATCTGCTTTTCCCAACTTTGCTAGCAATATCAGATTGTGAAAGTTTAAATTCATTTTTTAAAAGGGCATAAGCTTCAGATTCTTCAATCGGGTTGAGATTATCTCTCTGAATATTTTCAATCAGTGCTATTTGCATCATATCAGAGTCATTCTTTACTTCAATAATATAGGCTGGAATCTCTTTGAGTTTGTTTATCTTTGATGCTCTGAGGCGCCTCTCTCCGGCAATTAACTCGTACCCACCATCTTTTTCTCGCAAGGTTATTGGGCTAATTACACCTTTTTGTTTGATCGAACTTGCCAAGTCCTCTAGAGAATCTTTATTAAATTCTTTTCTGGGTTGATAAGGATTTGTCTTGATTTTTGATATTAAAACAGTGGCAACTCCTTTTGAGGAACCCCCTTTAGACTTTATTTCATTTGGGGGTGATACTCCAATCAATGCCTCAAGACCTTTTCCTAATCTTTTAGTTGCCATGTTTTAAAATCTCCTCAACCAACGAAAGATAATTTTGCGCACCAGTTGAATTTGCATCGTAGAGCAAAGCAGGTTTTCCAAAACTTGGGGCTTCGCTCAAACGAACGTTTCGATGAATTACCGTATCAAAAATCTTTTCCTTAAAAAAACCTCTCACCTCATCAGCAACCTGGCTAGATAAATTTAATCTAGAATCATACATAGTTAACAAAACCCCTTCAATCTCTAGTTTTGGATTAAGATTTTTTTGAACCAACCTGAAGGTGTTTAGCAGTTGACCTAATCCTTCAAGAGCATAATATTCGCACTGAATCGGAATAATGATTGAATTTGAACATGTTAGAGCATTGAGTGTTAAAAGTCCTAGAGAAGGTGGGCAATCAATTAATATGTAATCATATTTTTTATGGACGGTTTTTAAGGCTTTTTCTAATTGCCTTTCCCTCGCCATTAGATTTACAAGTTCAACCTCAGCACCCACAAGATTGTTAGTGGATGAAATTATATCAAGACAATCCAAACGTGTGGAACTGATAACATTAGATATTTTATCCTTTCCAATGATTAAATCGTAAACAGTGCCTTGTCGATCTTCAATCAAAGCCTCCAAGCCGGTTGTAGCATTTGACTGAGGATCCAAATCGATTAATAAAGTTTTAACTTCTGACACTGCAAAGCTTACAGCCAAATTTACTGAGGTTGTGGTTTTACCCACTCCGCCTTTTTGGTTTGTTAGAGAAACGATCTTACTCATGAATTAAATAAAAAATAATGGAGCTAAAGTTAGCCATTAACTTTGTGCTTAAAAAAAAGAAAATATACCGGAACACCAGAAAGAACAAAACTTAAATCTTGTATTGAAAGTTGAAATTGATAATATATGCGTAAACCAACCAAACTGGTCAAAATTATAAGATAAAATAAAGGTAAGTAAGGGTAAAACGGAACTTTGTATCCTACTTCACCAATGTTAAATCTTCGAAATTTAAAAAATGCTAACGTTGTAGCTATGTAAAAAATTAAAATTACAAAGACCATCCCAGAAACAATTGTTTCAAAATTTTGCCTCAAAATAAGTATCACAATTCCCCAAATACAATGAGCAATGATTGCATTTGTTGGTGTTTTATATTTTGGATGGACTTGTTTAAATGATCTAAAAAGTAAACCATCCTTTGCCATAGCAAAATATAACCTACTTGCTGACATCATGGTCCCATTGATGCTTCCCGTAGCAGATATAATTACCAAAAGTGATATTAACGCGGCTCCATTAGTTCCAAAAATTATAGAGGCGGTATCAGATGCAACAATTTGACTATTAATAACACCGTTATGACCCAAAACACCATGATATAAAAAATTAGCTGCGATATATATTATTGCGACAGTAGATATTCCATAAAACATTGTTTTTGGAATTACCTTCTTTGGATTTTTCATTTCACCAGCTACATAACCAACCCTGTCCCAACCCAGATATGAAAATAAGATTAATATAGTTGCAGCGACAACATTTCCCAAATGACCCATGCTTTGAACAGGTTCGGTAGATAAGCTTAATGCCGACATATTTTCATCAAATACCATTAAACCAATGATTGCAAAAAGTGCGATGCCAACAATTTTAGTTAAAGATGAAAATTTATTGTACATACTTGCTCTATCAACACCAATATAATTGACAAAACCAAAAAAAATAATGATACAAATTGCAATGAGGTTCTTCTGAAGTTGATCTATTTCAACGAAGTATCCAATGTAATTTGCAGTAATTAAACTTATTCCAGCAGCGGGGCTTGTTCGAATTATTAAAAGCTGAGCCCACCCAAAAATGAATCCCCAAAAAGGTCCAAAAGCTTTAGAAATATAAACGTATTCTCCGCCTGTCCTTGGAAAGCGGGTGCCCAACTCAGCATAAATTAATGAACCAATTAAAACTAAAAAGCTCACACAAATCCAAAGCAAGATAATGCTGGAAAATGAAGAGATATAGGTTGCTATTAATTGTGGGGTCGCAAAAATTGCCGAACCAATAGTGATGCCAATCAGCAATGCAATGCCATCAAACAGTTTTAAAGATTTTTTTAGTTCGGACAACTTTTTGCCAAAATTAATGTTTAATAGGAAATCTGTTTATCCACAAAAATGCGTCTAAAAAAAGACAGTGAAATGTAATTGCACCTAGGCCAACTAAAGATGCGAAATGTAAATAATGATTTTTAACTCCACTGGCTGTCAAAATTATGAAAAAAAGCAAAAAAATTGATAAACCTGTTATCCAAAGCTCGGCTTGAACGAAACTCCATAGTAGTTTAGATGGGGAATGCATGTAAGCAAACGTTGTATGAATCCACATAGATGCAGAAACTAAAAAAATAATAACAACACCAAGAAAAAAATTATCACTTACCTTTCCTCTAAAAAAATCAAGTTGCATTCCATCTTTAAAGACAAGATAATACATTGCAGTACAATAGCCAAAAGCTGAAACAAACATGAAAGACGTTATCCATGGCCTTAAACTTTCAGGAACTCCTCCCCAAAGGTCGTTACGCGTATGAGGATGATTTATCAGCGCAACTACATATCCCCCTAATACAGCAATACCTCCAATAAAATTTATAATAAGTAACTGTGTTTGGATTCTCATAAATTTTCTTTAACCTCTAAGTTAATTACATTGTAGATAGTAAGTATAACCCATTAAATTTTTTTGAGCAATTAATGATTAAACAAAAGTTATGAAGGCATTAGTTAAGCATTCTCCAAAAGTAGGCATTTGGATGGAGGAAGTTCCAAATCCCAAATGTGGACCAGCAGATGTAAAAATTCAAATTACTCATACTGCAATCTGTGGTACGGATAAGCATATTTTTGACTGGGATGAATGGGCTCAAAAAAATTTAAAACTTCCTTTGGTTGTTGGTCATGAATTTTGCGGAGTTGTAAAGGAAATAGGTTCTCAAGTAACGCATTATAAAGAAGGAGATCGTGTTTCTGGAGAGGGACACTTAACATGTGGAAATTGTCGAAATTGCAGAGCAGGAAAAAAGCATTTGTGTCCTGAAACAATAGGAATAGGTGTTCATTGCAATGGAGCGTTTGCTGAATATCTTGTAATTCCAGAATCAAACGTTTGGCCCTTACATAACGAAATACCTTCTGAAATAGCATCCTTTTTTGATCCACTTGGTAATGCGGTTCATACCGCTCTAACATTTAATTTGACTGGTGAGGATGTGTTGATTTGTGGAGCCGGTCCAATAGGCATGATGGCTACTGCAATCTGTAAATTCTCAGGAGCCCGAAATATTGTTATTTCTGATGTTAACGATTACCGATTAAATATAGCCAAAGATCTTGGCGCAACTCGGACAATCAATCCACGTAAAAAAAATATTAAAGATCTTTTCAGTGAGCTGAACATTTCTCAAGGATTTGATGTTGGACTAGAGATGTCTGGGAATTCTGAAGCCTTTAATGAAATGATTTCTCTGATGTATAATGGTGGGAGCATCGCTCTTTTAGGGCTTCTTCCTGAATCCACTAAAGTGAATTGGAATGAAATTATTTTTAAGGGTCTTAACTTAAAAGGTATTTACGGGAGGGAGATGTATGACACTTGGTATAAAATGACGCAAATGATTAGGAGTGGATTATCAATTTCAAAAGTTCTGACTCATCGTTTCAAAATTGATGATTTTGAAAAAGCCTTTGAAGTAATAAAAGACGGCAATTGCGGCAAGGTTGTTCTAGAATGGTAGACGTTTTTAACCAACTAATCTCAACTATTAAAGATGACGGTTTATACAAGCAGGAAAGATCGATCTCCACTCCTCAAAGCATAAATATTGAAACCGATAAAGGAGTAAGCGTACTCAACTTCTGTGCTAATAACTACTTGGGACTAGCAAACCATCCAAATTTAATTAATTCTGCAAAAAACGCACTTGATCAATATGGGTTTGGTATGGCTTCAGTAAGGTTTATTTGCGGCACACAAACCGTTCATAAAGAACTAGAAAAAACTATTTCAAATTTTTTTGGAACCGACGATACAATATTATATACATCGTGTTTTGATGCAAACGGCGGTCTTTTTGAAACTCTATTGGGACCCGAAGACGCCGTTATATCAGATTCTTTAAATCATGCTTCAATAATAGATGGTATCAGACTTTGTAAAGCCCAACGCTATAGATACGCTAATAGCAACATGGATGAACTAGAAAATCAACTAATCAAATCACAAGATGCTAAGCTACGATTAATAGCAACAGATGGTGTCTTTTCAATGGATGGCACAATAGCAAGGCTAAATGACATCACAAAGCTTGCTGAGAAATACAACGCATTAGTTATGGTTGATGATAGCCATGCCACAGGATTCATTGGAAATACGGGAAGAGGCTCAGCGGAGTATCATGGAGTCATGGACAAA
>MDSY01141094.1_pt1 | contig 12738 bp, 13 predicted proteins | sample 811131 | NCBI WGS metagenome assembly MDSY01 (sample SAMN05326643, study PRJNA326480) | marine metagenome | isolation source: seawater | place: Atlantic Ocean: South West | collected 2010
AACTTATGGCTAAAAGAGATTTTTATGACGTCCTAGGCGTTGGCAAAAACGCAAGCCCAGCAGAATTAAAATCAGCATATAGAAAGTTAGCAGTCAAACACCATCCTGACAAAAACCCTGGTGACAAAACATCTGAAGATAAATTCAAAGAAGCAGGTGAAGCTTACGGAATACTTTCGGATAAAGATAAAAAAGAGAATTATGATAATTTTGGACATGCTGCTTTTGAAAATGGTGGTGGCAAACAAAGTGGTGGTTTTGGTGGGGCTGATTTTTCAGATATTTTTGAGGATTTTTTTGGAGATTTTGGAGGTACGGGAAGATCAAGAGGCAGAAGAAGTTCAAATAATAGGGGTTCAGATTTAAGATATGATTTATCAATTACGCTTGAAGAAGCCTATGAGGGTAAAAAACAAGACATAAAATTTTCTACAACTGAAAAATGTAATACATGTAAAGGTAATGGCTCTAAGCCAGGTCATTCTCCCGATAAATGTTCATATTGTGGAGGAAACGGAAAAATAAGATCCAATCAAGGTTTTTTTACCGTACAGCAGACTTGTCCTCAATGTAATGGTAATGGAGAAGAAATTACCAATCCATGTAATGATTGTGCTGGCCAAGGAAAAAAACAAGCCTCAAAAAAATTATCCGTAACTATCCCTAAGGGTGTTGATGATGGAACTAGAATTAGATTAGCAGGCAAAGGAGAGGCAGGCAGCAGAGGTGGAACTGTAGGTGATTTATACTTATTTATAAATGTTAATTCACACGATCTATTTAAAAGATCTGATGAAAACTTATTTTTTGAATTTCCAATATCAATAGCAGATGCTGCACTAGGTACAACAATTGAGATACCAACAATCGATGGTGGTAAAGCAAAAATTAAGATACCTGATGGAACACAAAGTGGAAAACAATTTAGACTAAAGGGTAAAGGAATGCCTTTCATGCGAAGAGGAGATTATGGTGATTTGTATGTGCAAGTTAATACAGAAGTCCCTGTATATTTGAATAAACAACAAAAAGAATTGCTTGAAAAATTTAGAGAAATTGAAAACGAAAAATCAAATCCTAGTATTAAAAAATTCTTTCAGAAAGCAAAAAGTTTTTGGAAAAACTAAAAGACTAATTAACTAAAAAAGGTTAATATTTTCTATAATGAAAAAAATTAATTTAACCATAACTGGCTGTATGGGTCGTATGGGTCAACAACTAATAAAAACATCTAAAAAAGACAAAAAAATTAGATTATATAGCCTTACAGAAAGTAGTATTAATTCCAAAAAGATTAATGGTATAAAGCTACAGCTTAATAACGAAGAAGCTTTTAAAAATACTGATGTTATAATTGATTTCACAGTTCCCAAATGTACTTTTGAAGTTTTAAAAATAGCATCAAAACTCAAAAAAAAAGTAATAATCGGAACAACTGGATTTACCAAAAAAGAAGAGAGTTTAATTAAATCTTACTCTAAAAAAATTGCAATATTAAAAGCTGGTAATATGAGTTTGGGTGTAAATCTTTTAATGTATTTAACTGAAATTGCATCTTACGCACTAGGTGATAAATATTTAAGTAAAATTTCTGAAGTTCATCATAGATATAAAAAAGATTATCCTTCGGGAACAGCTTTAATGTTAGGTAAAGGAATAGCGACTGGTAAAAATAAAGATTTTTATAAATTGGTTGGAAAAAAATATCTAAATAAAAATTCTTTTCCTTATGGGAAAAAAATTAATTTCAATTCTTCAAGAAAAGGGAAGATTATAGGCGAACATGAGGTTTTATTTTCAAGCGGTAAAGAAATAATTAAATTAAATCATGAAGCTTTTGATAGAGCTTTATATTCTGAAGGAGCTCTTTCAGCTGCTAAATGGTTAATTAATAAAAGATCAGGCCTTTATTCAATGAGAGATTTGATGAATTTCAAATAATGAATGAAACTCAAAGAGCAGAAAAAGTATTAAAAATTCTCAATAAAATTTACCCAAAAATTAAAGTACCCTTAAAAAGTAGAAACGTATTTACTTTATTAATATCAGTTCTTCTTTCCGCTCAATGTACCGATGTAAATGTTAACAATGTAACAAAAAATATCTATCCCAAATATTACAAACCAGAACATTTTATAATATTAGGTAGAAAAAAAATTGAAATTTTAATCAAAAGGATTGGAATTTTCAGAGTTAAGGCAAAAAGTATTTACAATCTCTCAAAAATATTAGTTGAAAAATTCAATGGCAAAGTTCCAAAAACCTACGAGGAATTGGAGAATTTGCCTGGTGTAGGCCATAAAACAGCAAGTGTAGTGATGTCCCAGGGGTTTGGCAATCCAGCATTTCCTGTAGACACTCACATACACAGATTGGCCCAAAGGTGGGGACTAACAAATGGTAAAAATGTTGTTCAAACAGAAGATGATTTAAAAAAATTATTTCCTAAAAGGAATTGGAATAAACTTCATCTGCAGATAATTTATTATGGACGAGAGTATTGTAAGGCCCGTGATTGTTATGGATTAACTTGTAAAATATGTACCACTTGTTATCCTAATAGAAAAATACCATTTATTGCAAAAAAACCATAATGAAAATTTTAGGAATTGGAAATGCTATAGTAGATGTACTTTGTAAAGTATCAGATGATTTTTTAAATAGAAATTCACTAGTAAAAAGTACAATGAAATTGGTCGATGAAGCCGAATTTAAAAAACTGTTATCTTTTTTAAAAATTGAAGAAACCATTTCTGGTGGTTCTGTTGCTAACTCAATTGTAGGATTATCTCAATTAAAAAATAAAGTAGGTTTTTTAGGAAAGGTTAATAATGATGAGCTAGGTCAAAAATATGAAATAGGGTTAAAAAAAGAAAATGTAGAATATCTATACACTAAAAAAGAAGAGCCTATTCCAACTGGTTCTTGTTTAATCTTGATAACACCAGACTCTGAAAGAACCATGTGTACTTTCTTGGGTACAGCTGGAAAAATAAGTGACCAAGATGTTAATGCAGATGATATAAAAAAAGCAGACATAGTTTTTTTAGAGGGATATTTATGGGATGAAGGTCAACCAAAAAAAGCATTCGATAAAGCAATAAAATATTCAAAAAAAACTGCAATGTCGTTATCAGATTTATTTTGTGTTGAGAGACACAAAGCTCATTTTTTAGACTTAGTTCAAAATAGTTTAGATATAATATTTGCAAATGAACAAGAGATAACTTCGTTAATTGATGCAAAATCTTTTAAAGATGTAATTTCATTTTCAAAACAAATTAAAAAAAATATAATTATCACAAGAGGAACCAAAGGTGCAATTAGTATAAATGGTAATGAATTGTTCGAGTGTAATGCGGAAAAAAATTTAGTTATTAAAGATTTAACTGGCGCTGGTGACTTATTTGCCTCAGGTTATTTACATGGAATAATCAATAACTTATCAATTGAGGAAAGCTTAGCTAAAGGAACAGAATTATCGTCAAAAATTATCCAAAAAATTGGTGCTAGAATTTAGTTTTTTTTCTCTTAAAACTACCTTTTCCCTTTTTGGGTTTAACGATTTTTAATTTATATCTTTTGTTTAATAAATTTTTTGCAACTGGATTTTTTTTCAATTTAAAAAATATCCTCTTTTATCGTATTTTATAAAATTATTATCATTAAAACTTTCAATCATTTTTTTTCTAATTCTATAAATGTGTGTTTCAACTGTATGTGTTTCTAAATCAGATGAATAATGCCAGACTTTTTTTTGGATTTCTTTTAAGTTTGCCACTTTATTGGTTTGAATAAATAATATTAGATCACACTCCTTTTCAGTGAAATCTAGATTAATTTTTTCCAAATTAATTTTTCGAGAATTTAAATTTAATGTATATTTTCCAATTTTAATTTCTGATTGATTATTGAATTGATTCTTCAAGAACTTTAAATTGATTTTTTCAATTAATTTATTAATATTTTGTGGTAGATCATCAATCAATAAACAATTTTTAATCTTTGTATTAAATTCTGTGGAGATTATCAAATAATTTTTATATTCGTAAAAATTCATTTCTTTATAATCTTTTTTATCAATATAATTAATTTGAAAATTTAAACTTTCTTGTATTTCTTTTAATATTTCAAATAATTTAATAGAATCATATATAAATAAATTTTTAGAATTCATAATAATAAAATGCAAATTATAGTTAAAAATAAAGATACACTTATATTTGATCAATTTAAATTTAAATGTTCAATGGGAAAAAAGGGGATTACATCAAAAAAAATTGAGGGAGATGAAAAAACTCCTAAAGGCACTTATGGTTTGGGTCCTTTATACTTTAGAAAAGACAGATTATCAAAACCCCCAACAAAACTCAAAACATTAAAAATAAAGAAAAACATTGGATGGTGTGATGATATTAAGAGTGAGCTTTATAATAAGCCCATAAAAATAAACAAAAGAATTAGGTTTGAAAGACTATTTAGAAAAAATAAAAATTATGATCTTTTAATTCCAATTCTATACAACACTACAAAACCAATTAAAAATAAGGGGAGTGCAATTTTTTTACACCTGACAAAAAATTATAAAAAAACACTTGGATGTATAGCCTTAAGAAAAAAAGATATGTTAATACTATTAAGGTTAATAAATAAAAAAACAAAAATTAAAATTATTTAAGATCTGTTACCAAAGATCTTTGATCCAATTCTTACAAAAGTGGCACCGCTGTCAATAGCATCCATATAATCTGATGACATACCCATGCTTAATTCTTTGAGACCAATATATTTATTGAGTTCTGCCATATCATTAAAATATGATCTTACTTCTACATCTTGTGGGGGTATGCACATCAGACCAATAATATTTAATTCAAATTCTTTTGTACATTTTTTATAAAAATCTTTTAAATTTTTCTTATCTATTCCACTTTTTTGTTGCTCATTTCCTATATTTACTTGGATAAATATTTTTAAATTTTTATTTATTTTCTTTTGTTCTATTGATATTTTCTGAGCTAATTTAATGCTATCTAAAGAGTGAATATAATCAAATAAAGAAACTGCATATTTTACTTTGTTTGTTTGTAATCTGCCGATCATATGAAGTTTTAAATGTTTAAAAGAACTTTTAATATTAGCCCATTTTTCTACAGCTTCTTGAGCCTTATTTTCTCCAAAATGAACATGCCCATTGTCAATCAATGGTTCAATTTCATTTATAGGAAATGTTTTGCTTACCGCAATAACGTTAATATTTCCAATACTGCCAAATTTAGACTTTATCTGATTATTTATTAGAGCTAAATTGTTGATACTTTTATGCAAAAAAATTTACCTAAAATTTACTGTTTTGTTAATGATTTTAATTTATCAGAATTATCCAAATTAAGTAAGGATATAAGTATTATATACAGAAATTATGACAATATTAACCATTTAGATAATATTCTTAAATTAAAAAAATTCTGTAAACGTTCAAAAAATAAGTTTTATCTATCAAATAATATCAGGCTCTCAATAAAATTAGGTTTAAATGGTGTGTATATTCCGTCTTTTAATAAAAAAATTAATTACATTGGAACTTATAGTCTACCAAAATCTTTTAAGATTATTGGTTCTGCTCATAGTTTTAATGAAGTTATTATAAAACAAAAACAAAAATGTGATGAAGTTTTTTTATCTCCAGTTTTTAAAGTTAATAAATCTAAAAAATTTCTTAATATATCTAAATTTAATTTAATGGCCATAAATGGCAAAATTGACTGCATTGCACTTGGTGGTATTAATCAAAAAAATTATAAAAAGATTAAACTATTAAAATCAAAAGGATTTGCCTCTATAAGCTGGGCAAAAAAAAACGGCCTAAGAAAACTTAGGCCGTTTTAGAATTTAACTTATTACGTTAATTAAAACGCAAATGCTAATGATACTTCAGTGAACGTATTATCAGTTCCTGCAGTACCTGTAACAGAGTCAGTTTTGTTAGCTACTGCACCAAGAGTCATAGAACCCATAGTGTAAGAAGCTGAGAAACCTGAACTTTCTTCATCAGTTTTTGTAGAAAGTTCGTACTCTACGTTTGATATACCGTATGAAACACTTAGTTGTTCATTTACAGCAAAAGATATTGAAGCAGCTTCTCTATCTACGTCAGAGTTTGCAGCAGTTTTATCAATTGTTGATAATTGAATACCAGCAGTGATTGGACCAGTCGAATATTTAGCCCAAGCTGTCATCATATCATCTTCAGAAGTTGCAGATATAACGTTAGTTCCTGAACCAATACCAAATGAAGCACCATCTACTAATTCATCAGCAATGATCACTACTGAGTTATCAGTACCTAGACCCATTCTTGCGTATGAAGCAGAAATAGTAATACCTGACATAGTCATTTCATAACCTAAAGTGTTATCACCACCTAAGTCAGTTACACCTTCATCAGTAGCGTCAACATCATCCCAAACTTGCTCTCCAGCAGTTGGCATCACATCAGAATATTTACTGATACCAGCTTGGTGTGAAACGTTACCAAATGAAACAACACCAGTATCACCCATATCTAAAGCAAGTTTAGAACTTGAGAATACAGCGTTAGCCATTGTATAACCGTAGTTAATTGTCATACCATTATCTAAATCACCTGATCCAGAAAATGTAATTGTTGTAGCATCTGACCAAGGGTTTCCAGTTGTTCTTTCTGAACCTTTAGACTGATACTTAACTTTTGCTGTTCCAGTAACATCTAAGCTACCTGCAAAAGCAGTTGAAGCAACTAGAGATCCAGCCAAAGCTGTTAATCCTAGTTTTTTTAAATTGTTCATATTTTCTCCTATTAAGTTTTATAATTATAAACAGGATCAAATTATTCTAGATAATTAAATTTTCGAACTGAAATAGTTAGAAATTGGATTAAAATATCATAGTGTTGTAATTATATCACATAAAGTTGACAAATTGCTAAAATAACTATGTTTTTTAACTTTTTAATATATTACTTTGAAAATATTATGTTTTTATCAAAAAGTATAGCTAAAATTTTGATTTTCATACCTATCTTGGTTCTATTAAATTCCTGTGGAATATATAAGCCTACAGATGCTAGGGAATTTCCTCCAGAGCCTGATAAAAGAGTTGCAAAAAACATCGAAGAAGGACGTGGTTTTAGATTATTGGGTAATGACAAAAAGGGCAATGGGACTTTCGATTTTGCAACATCTAATGAATTATGGAGGGCTAGTTTGGATACTCTAGATTTTATGCCACTAGTCTCAGCTGATTATGGGGGCGGTATTCTAATTACAGACTGGTATAATGAAAACAATAATTATCGTGATTTTATAAAAGTATCCATTAGATTTTTGACTAATGAAATTAGATCTGATTCACTTAAAATCAAGGTTTATACAAAAAATTGTGAAAGTTTAGACAAATGTACAATTAGCGAAGATAACGCAGAAATCAGAACAAAACTTGTGTCAACAATTTTAACTAAAGCCACAAAATATAAGCAAGAAAAGAAAAAAAAGGATGATTAATTTTATTTACTTAAATAATTAATCTCAAAATATTTACCACAAGTGAATAGATATAACTTTAAGATAATTGAGGATAAATGGCAAAAAGTTTGGTCAAAAGAAAAACTTTATTCTTCAAAAATAAACAAAGATAAAAAAAAATTTTATTGTCTTGAGATGTTTCCTTATCCATCAGGAAAAATCCACATGGGTCATGTTAGAAATTATACTATAGGAGATGTTCTTTCTCGATATAAATCATTATTAGGATTTAATGTTTTACACCCAATGGGATGGGACTCATTTGGTATGCCTGCAGAAAATGCAGCAAAACAAAATAACCTTAATCCAAAAAAATGGACTGAGGACAATATTAAAGCAATGAAAACACAACTTTTAAGGTTGGGTCTTTCCATTGATTGGGATAGAGAAATTTCTACCTGTTCTCCAAGCTATTATAAACATCAACAAAAGATTTTTTTAGATCTTTTTGATAAAGGACTGGTTTATAGAAAAGATAGTTATGTAAACTGGGACCCTATAGATAAAACAGTTCTTGCAAATGAACAAGTAATTGATGGGCGGGGCTGGCGATCAGGCGCTATTGTAGAAAGAAAAAAACTCAATCAATGGTTTTTTAGGATTTCAAAATTTTCAGAAGATTTACTCAAGGATTTAGACTTATTAAATGAATGGCCTGAAAAAGTTAAAACAATGCAAAAAAATTGGATTGGAAAGTCTTACGGTTGTGAGATTGACTTTAAAATTGAAGGATCAAAAGATTTAAAAACAATTAAATGCTATACAACTAGACCTGATACTCTTTTTGGTTTATCTTTTCTTGCCTTATCAATTGATCATCCTATTTCTAAATTTTATAAAAATAGTAAAGAATTTTTAAATTTTAAGAAGGAGTGCTCGATCTCAGGAACTACCGAGGAGTCAATTGCTCAGGCTCCCAAAATAGGTTTTGAAACAAATTTATTTGCTATTAATCCTTTAAATCCAGATAATAAAGTTCCCGTTTATTTTGCAAATTTTGTACTAATGGATTATGGATTAGGTGCTGTTTTTGGTTGTCCTGCTCACGACCAAAGAGATTTTGATTTTGCAAAAAAATATAATTTGGAAATAAAAACAGTTGTTAGACCTAAGGATGAAAATAAAAATTTTAAGGTTAGTACAGAACCTTACACTGGAGATGGTTTTATCATTAATTCAGAATTTTTAAATGAAACCAAAGTCCCAGATGAGTCAATTAATAAAACAATAAATTTATTAGAAAACAAAAATTTAGGGAAAAGAAAAACAAATTATAGACTTAAAGATTGGGGAATTTCAAGACAAAGATACTGGGGATGTCCAATTCCAATCGCTTATAATGAAAATAATGAAATTATAAAGATACCTGAAAAAGATTTACCCGTAAAACTTCCTGAAAACATTGATATTAATACAAATGGAAATCCCTTAGATGCCAATGATGATTGGAAAAATATAATTATTAATGGGAAAAAATGTAAAAGAGAAACAGATACATTAGATACATTTGTTGACTCATCGTGGTATTTTTTAAGATTTTGTTCATCAAATGAGAAATTAAAGCCTTTTAATAAAGATGATTTAGATTATTGGATGCCAGTAGATCAATATATTGGTGGCGTTGAACATGCTATTTTGCATTTACTTTATTCAAGGTTTTTTATGAGAGCAATTGGTTTGGATAATAATGAGATAAATTTAAAAGAACCTTTCAAGGGATTATTCACACAGGGAATGGTATGTCACGAAACATATAAAGACGAAAAAAATAATTGGCTAAGTCCAGAAGAAATTTTTACTAATAATGGAAAGGATTATTTTAAAAAAAAAGACCCATCAAAAAAAGTAATGGTTGGACCGTCTGAGTCCATGTCGAAATCAAAGAAAAATACAATAGATCCACAAAATATAATTGATGAATATGGAGCAGACTCTGTCAGATTCTTCATTTTATCAGACAGTCCCCCCGAAAGAGATGTTCAGTGGTCTGAGGAAGGAATGTTGTCTTCATATAAATTTATTCAAAAATTGTGGGCATTAAGTGAGAATATTTTTAAGATATCCAGTGGTGAACTTAAAGAAAATAGCTATGAAATAGAAATTTTTACTAATCAAGTAATAAACAAAGTAAATCATGCACTAGAAAAATTTAGGTATAATGTAATTATAGCAATATTTCATGAGATATATTCATTTTTTAGAAAAATATCTGAAAAAAATAAAAATTATAAAAACTTAAAGGAAAATTTTGAAAAGATTTTAATTATAATGTCACCAGTTTTACCGCATCTTGCAAATGAAAATCTTACAAAATTTAATTATAAGAAAGATTTTAAATGGCCCATAATTGATAAAAAATATCTAGTTCAAGACAAAAATTTAGTCGTGATTCAAGTTAATGGCAAAAAAAGAAATACGGTTTCAATTGGTGAAAACCTTGATGAAAATGAATTGATTGATCAAATAAAAAATAAACAGCTAATATCAAAATATTTAGATAATGGAGAATTGATTAAAACAATATATATTAAAAATAAATTAATAAATTTTATTATCAAATGATGAAAAAAACTTTTTTTATTTTATTATTATTTATTTCAAGCTGTGGGTATCAACCAATTTATTTAAATAAAACCCTTAAAAGTTTTGAATTCAAAAAAATTATTTTTGATGGTGATAATTATATTAATAAAAAAATTATCAGTATACTTTCAATTAAAGAAGATAATGAAGCTGACAATAAAAATGAGTTATTTATTTCAAGCTCGTTTGAAATTAAAGAAGTTTCAAAGGATTCAAAAGGACAAGTTAAATTTTATAAAAGCATCATGGCAGTGAATATAGAAATTAAAAAAACAAACAACGAAAATATTCAAAACAAAAATTTTGTAAAAGAATTTACATATAATAATAAAAAAAACAAATTTGATTTAGTCGAATATCAGGGTTCAATCAAAGACGATCTTATAGATGAAATTATAAGTGATATTGTTATTTACTTAAATTCAGAATGATAATTAAACATTATGAATTAAAGAACAATTTAAATAAAGATATTAACTATTTTCTCTTTTATGGACAGAATAGTGGATTGATAGAAGAGTCAATTAATAATGATTTAAAACCTATTTTTTCTAAAAATATATTTCAGTATGAAGAGTCAGAGATTTTAACCGATATAGATAATTTTAAAGAGGGGATATTTAATAAATCATTTTTCGAAAATGATAAATTAATTATTGTTAATCGAGTTTCAGATAAAATTTTAGATATCATAAAAGAAATTTATGAAGAAAAAGATAAAAACTTAAAAATTATACTAAAGAGTGGCAGCTTAGAAAAAAAATCTAAACTTAGAAATTTTTTTGAAAAGAATAAAAATTTAATCATAGTTCCGTTTTATGAAGATACTTATCAATCTCTTCTAATCCTTGCTCAAAAATTTTTTAGAGAAAATAAGATCAGAATTTCAACACAAAATATCAACTATATTGTTGAAAAATCAAAAGGAAATAGAATTAATTTAAAAAATGAATTGGAAAAAATTGAAAATTTTGCTCAAAAGAAATTATCTATTGAATTAGATGAAATCATGAAGCTTACTAATTTAGCTGAAAATTATGACATTTCTGAATTGACAGACCAGTGTCTAGCCAGAAATAAGAAAAAAACTTTGAATATACTAAATGAAAATAATCCTTCACCAGAAGATAATATTATAATTCTCAAAACATTTTTATACAAATTAAAAAGATTAAAAAAATTAAAATTAGAATTAGAGGTTAAAAAAAATACAGATACTGTTTTGTCTTCATACAAACCACCAATTTTTTGGAAAGATAAAGATATAGTTAAACAACAATTGAAAATATGGTCTTTATCTCAGTTAAAATCATTAATTAACAAGACAAATGATATGGAATTATTAATAAAAAAAAATTCACAAGTCTCAAGCCAAATCATTAATAATTTTATTTTAGAAAGATTGTAAATATCTAATAATTAGATTTTATTATTTCAACTATTTTATTTAGCTGGTCAATTTCTTTATAGGAAAATGTTATTGATCCTTTGTTTCGTTTATCATTTTTAATAATTACATTGAGCCCAATTTTTTCAGAAACTACTCTTTCTAAATCTCTAATATTCGCATCTTTGAAGGTAATTGATTTTTGTTTTTTACCTTTAAATATTTTGACAAGATTTTCAGTTTGTCTTACTGAAAGTTTTTTTTCAATAATCTTATTTGCAACAAAAATTGCATTTTCTAAACCAACTAAAATTTTAGCGTGTCCTGCTGTAATTTTTTTTTTTTCAATAAGGCTAATTACTTCCTCTGGTAACGTTAAAAGTCTTAAGCAGTTTGTAATATGACTTCTGCTTTTACCTATAAACTTTGAAACTTTTTCCTGATCATAATTAAACTCACTAATTAATCTTTTATAGCCTTGTGCTTCTTCTAGTGGATTTAAGTCGTGTCTTTGAACATTTTCTACAATTGCAAATTCAAGAGATTTTAGATCGTCAGCTTCTGTTATAACAACCGGTACTTTATGTAAGCCTGCTTTTTGTGCTGCTAGCCACCTTCTCTCTCCTGCAATAATTTCAAATTTAAATTTGTCATCATTTGATTTTCTAACAATAATTGGCTGGAGTACACCCCTTTCCTTAATCGAGTTTGTTAGTTCCTGCAAATTATTTTCATCAAAAAATTTTCTTGGCTGATATTTGTTCGGAACTATTTCGGCAACATTCAATTGGTTTTTATTCTCCTCACTTTTTGTTTCTCCTATTAGAGAAGACAGCCCCCGTCCTAATCCTTTTTTAATTTTATTAGAATCCATTAAGCTGCACTTCCTAGAGTTGTTTTTTGATTTATAAATTCATCTGTAAAATTAAAATAAGATTTACTACCTAGACATGATTTATCATAAATTATAACTGGCATTCCATGTGATGGCGCTTCTGACAATCTAACATTTCTTGGAATTACTGTTGCATAAACTTTTTCCTTAAAATAATCCCTTGCTTCTTTTTCAACTTGAGATGAAAGCTTATTCCTCTTATCATACATCGTTAGGAGAATTCCTCTTATCTCTAATTCTGGATTTAAACTTACTTTTATTCTTTCAATTGTTTTCATCAACTGCGTTAATCCCTCCAAAGCAAAAAATTC
>MDSY01006844.1_pt1 | contig 12736 bp, 8 predicted proteins | sample 811131 | NCBI WGS metagenome assembly MDSY01 (sample SAMN05326643, study PRJNA326480) | marine metagenome | isolation source: seawater | place: Atlantic Ocean: South West | collected 2010
ACTACAGTTAGAAGTACATGGGAGGCTAGTGTTTATGGTACTATGCATATGTACTTTAGACAAGCTTCACTTTTAAGTTACCCAGCAGGTATATTCCAACATTCTGGAGCAAGCGGTAGTACTAGTGCTAACATGGTTCAGTTTAGAACTAGTTCTTCTGGTGTTGTTGGTAGAATAATATCTAGTGGTTCATCAACAACTTATCAAACATCTTCTGATTACAGGATGAAGAAAAACTTTAAAGACTTTGATGGTATTAATCTAGTAGATCAAATGTCAGTATATGACTTTAATTGGAAAGCAGCATATGATTCTGACCAATCTCAGTCTTACGGTGTAAAAGCACATGAACTTAAAGAGGTATTACCTCATGCAGTTTGGGGAGAAAAAGATGCAGTCAATGAAGATGGTTCTGTTGATCCTCAAGGTGTTGATTACAGTCAACTTGTACCAGTACTAGTAAAAGCAGTACAAGAGTTGTCTGCAAAAGTCAAAGAATTAGAAAGTAAAATACAATAAATTGGGATATGTACCCAATATTTGTATATTTGTATAATACATTAATTTAAAAATTTAATATTATGGCTATAAAATACGAATGGAAAATCACGGCTTTAAAGAAAGCACCATCGCTAGACGGGTTGTCAGATGTGATTACACATATTAACTTTGAGTACACAGGTACTGATGAAGACTCTAGTGAGTCAGCAACATTTTATGGAGCATGTCCTGCAGGAAGTCCTGATAAAGACGACTTCATTGCGTTTGCAGATTTAAAAGAATCTGATGTACTAGCGTGGGCTCAAGCTAATCACCCAGTGGATCATATGCAAGAAATAATTGAAAAAGATATTTCTGAAAAACTAACTCCTAAGAATGTAGAGGTAGATGCATTACCCTGGGCAGAAACAGAATAACTTTAACTTAATTTAATAAAATGGCAAAAGAAGATAACTTAAAAGACGTAGTAATCACAGATGAACCAAAGAAGATTACTGAAGATGAATTAAAAACAATTCAAGAGTTTGAGCAGAAAATGCAAAACTTGCAGTTTGCAGCAGGTGGTGTTTTTTTAATGAACCTAGATGTTGAAAAAAGAAAAGATCAAATTAAACAGCAGTACGAAGCGTTGTTAGCAGAAAATAAAACTAATGTGGATGGGCTACAAGAGAAGTATGGTGAAGTATCTATAGATAAAAATACCGGCATCATAACAGAAAGTCCAAATGCAAATAAGTAAAAATGTTAGCTACAACGAAGCTATAAAAAGTAATACGGCAACTAGACTAGGAATAGACAACCTACCTGATCAAAAACAAATAGATAACATGAAGCTCGTGGCAGATAAGATATTTCAGCCACTAAGAGAGTTTGTTGGAGGACCTATAAAAATAAATAGTTTCTTCAGAAGTCCTGATTTGAATCGTGCTATTGGGGGAAGTAGCAAATCGCAGCATTGTCTGGGATTAGCAATGGACCTGGATGATACGTTTGGACATAAAACAAATGCTGAAATGTTTAATTGGATAAGAGAAAACTTAGATTATGATCAAATGATCTGGGAATTCGGTTCAGATGATAATCCTGCTTGGGTACATGTGAGTTACGTCTCACCAGAAAAAAACAGAAACAGGTGTTTAAAAGCTTATAAAGAAAACAACAAAACAAGATATATGGTAATATAAAACAATAAGAAATGACTTTAAACGAAATCGCATATAACATAGCTGATGCCTCAGGCAGAGGTACTAATGCGGCATACATAGAACGTTTAAAGTTTCAAATAAAGTATTACCGTGCATTACTTATAAGAAGAGATCAAGAAAGAAACACCTATCTACCTGACGCATTTATACAGACTATAGAAGTCCCAATATCAGCTGTGACACTTACGAGTGCAAACGCAACTGTTTTAACAGGAGGAGATATTGATCCTACCACTACAATAAATGATCAAGCTCTACATAAATCAGACTTTCAGTTACCAGAACCAGTAAGATTAAAAAGAGGAGTACCTTTTTTTGAAGTAGCTTACTTTCAAAATAATTATACCGGTGCATTATCTACAACTGAAGATGAATTACTAGGATCTATTACTACAACTACATCAGACGCTACTGATGGTATATATGTTGTTTCTTCTATTGTAACTAGCGGATCAGGAACAGGAGCTGTAATAAGTGTAACAATTAGTGGTAATAGAGTATCTACTATTACGGTTACTACAGCAGGTTCAGGTTATGCAGCATTAGATACTTTAACAATACCAAAAGCTACTATAGGTGGTACTGTAGATGTTATAATTACGTTAAGACCTACTGGAGATATTGATCCAAGTCAAAAAACTGTAAGTAAAATACCATTGATTCCTATAACACCAGGCAATCAAAACTATTCTTCATTTACCAAGTATACATCAAAAGTTCCTAAATACTTTCATCAAAATAATAGAATATACACACTAAATATACCAACTTCAGATTCTATCTTAGGATCTAATTATGTATTGCCTAAACTTTTTGTTAGAGCAATATTTGAAGACGTAGACTCTCTTAGAGGATTTACGTATCTAGGAGAACCATGTTATAATGATGATATGGAGTTTCCGTGTACTATGGATATGGTACAACAGATAACACAGTCTATATTATCTGGTGAGTATAGAGTAGAAAATCCAGTAAATGATAACGAAGAAGTACAACCAGATGAATAGATATGGAGCAAAAGATATGTATAAGTTCTTTGTAAAAAAGAACCCAGATACAGATGTAACATATACGCTGTTTAAGTATATAATATCAAAGTTTAACAAAAAGATTGTTAACAAAGTATTAGATGGTAAAGAGTTTTATATGGGACATAGATTAGGTACAATAAGTATACGTAGAATAGAAAGAAACTTTGATAAGAAGAGTGTAAATTACTTTGAAACAAAAAAGCTCAAAGAACAAGGAATAGATAAAGTAGTATACTATACTGATGATCATTGGTTTCGTTGGTATTGGACAAAAGCAAAATGTCAAGTACCTAATAAGAGTGTATATAAGTTTTCTCCTACTAGCGGACCTAATGGGATAAAACGTGCACTATCAAATAAGTTAAACCAGGATGAATTTGCATTCTTAAATTATGTAAAAAAATGAATTATAAACATGTAAGTGCGAAACAAGTAATCTCTAAAATATTTAGAGACCTAAGAATCAATGATGAAGGTTGGGTTCTAGATGCTATGGAGTGGATAGGTGAAGCTCTTGAGTTTATAGGACACGTATCTACAACAGAAAGAAAAGCAACAGAACTGACAATATCAAGTCATAAAGCTATTCTTCCTGCAGATCTTTTATGGATTATACAAGTAGAATACAACGGATCTGCCTTAGCATATGGTGGCGATACAGCTGGATACGATCTACCTAACGCTGCTAGAACAACAAATATGACACCTAACGGTACAGATAGCTCTACATTTACGTCTGCATATACAACAGATGTAAACAATACAAGTAATAATCAAAGTAATCTAACCTTACGCAAAACACAAAACAGTCCGTATGGTGGAGATTATTATCTTATAAACAATGGAGCTATACAAACTAACTTTGATTCAGGTAAACTAAAAATACACTATAGTGCATATCCTACAGATTCAGATGGATATCCTATGGTACCAGATAATGTTTATGTAAAACAAGCATTAGAATGGTATATACTCAGACAAATGTTAATGGGTGGATTTAAACACCCAGAGTTCAATTGGCAGTTTGCTGATGCTAAATGGGGTCAGTATTGTGTTAGTGCAGGTAATGATCTAGCTTATCCATCAATAGATAAAGTAGAAGCATTTAAAAATATGTGGTGTAGATTAATTCCTAGTATTAATCATCATAGGGATTTCTTTATGGCATCACAAACACAAGAACAAATACTTAAATAATGAAACTTAGTAAAGGGCTATATAAAGACACTGATCCTATAGATCAGCTTATGGGTACATACCCTAATGCTAGAAATATGATCATTAATAAAGTGCAAGGAGCTCTTGTTAACGAATTAGGATTTGATAGAATACATACTCTAAACAAAAAAATAGTAGGATCTATACCTATTATAAATGATGAGATCATTATATTCTCTAGAGATGACGATGACTCTACTCAAACTACGGTTACTAATTTATGTAAAATAAAAGTTACATTTCCTAATACTATGTCCGGTACGTTAAGTATTGGATATACAGACAGTGGAGGCGTAGCTAAAACAGATATTGTATACTTAACTGATACAATTGCAGAAGACACAAGTATATCTAGTCATGATTTTCTTGTTAATGGAGCATCGTTTATTACCCAGACTGATTCTATTCCTGCTAATAACTTAACATTTACATTTAGTGTTCCTCCTTCTACTAATAGTAATAATGTTGCATCTAATCTTACTGTTGCTTTTCTACAACAAAGTTCTGTTACTAATATATCTTACGAGTCTGAAATAGGAAGACTAACTCAAGATGGAACATATACTACTATTCTAAAATCTGATAGTTTAAAGTTTAGATCTGATGCTTTTATGAAAGGCGTCTTTGTACTAAATTTTAACAAAGAAATAATCATTGCATTTACTGATGATAAAACACCTCCTAAAATACTTAATATAGATAAGTTGCCTTTTGAGGTTGATGCTAACAAAAAGCTTATAGATGAAAGTAAGATAGTTTTAAGTTATATATTTCCAGAGTACAAAAGACCTGTTGTATCTTATAAAGAAGTAGTAGACAATGGAGGAGCTCTAAAAACAGGTGCCTACTTTCTATCATTTGCATATGAGTTAGAAGATGGAAGTAGAACTAACTTTACTCCTTTAGACGGTCCCATAATGGTTACTGATTCTACATTAGAACTAACTGGATCTTATAGAAAAGACATGCAAAATAACTTTGATTTAGTTTCTATGTATGATGGAGCTGAGCCGGGTACTACAAGTTCTAAGTCTATAAGATTTAAAGTATCTAATATAGATAGAAGATATAAGTATTTATTATTTGGAGTATATAAAAAAATTGGTGGTAACACAACCAGTGAACTAGTACAAAAAATAGAAATACAATCTATACTAGATATAGACCAGGCTTCAGATGATGATATTACAGTTAGTAATGCTGCTGATATTAACACTCCAGATGCTGCTGACGATGATGTTGGATTTAGCATTACTTATTCAGGTAGAGAAACAACTACTGATCTTTTATTAGAAGATATTAGTGTGGGTAATGAAACTTATTCTACCGCTAAAACAATTACATACTTTGATAGTAAACTTTTTCTAGGTAATCTTACATCTCACGAAGATTTTAATTACCAGCCATATGCTATGAATATTCAAGCTACATGGACTAGAGATTATATAGATGTTAACTCTGTAAGAGGATCTTACAAAGATGAGTTGATGATATATAATAAACGTGGGTTTAGACCGGACGAAGTTTATGCATTCTATATTGCATTTTTATATAATGATGGTACTTGGTCAGGTGCTTATCATATACCAGGAAGAGATAAAGACACTGTAACAGTTTCATTAGAAGATGCTGAAGGTAACTATTTAAGTCCTATTACTATATCAGAAGATATAAAATTAAAAGACGTAGTTCTTGGAGATGTAACAGAAGGAACAATTACGCCTACAGACAGAATACAATATCAGGATATTTTCCAACATGATCTAGGAATAAGTAAAAATGCAAGATGGTTTCAAACTAGAGAAACTGCAGGTATAGATGGTAAAATGGGGTATTGGCGTAATGAAACAGAACTATATCCTGGAGATACAAATACTTTTGGCTCTAGTGCAGGTAAACCCGTAAGACACCATAAGTTTCCTGGGTATGAAGCAATGAATGGACTAAATACAACTTTTGTTGCACAAGACGCAAATGGTAACGCTATAGCACCAGGAGGAACAGGAACAGGACATCTTGTTGTAATAGCATATATGGATAGTTGTATGATGGATCTACGTCCTAGTCAAGTAGGAGATGAAGAAACATTTATGAGTCAAGGACATAATGATTTAGGTCGTAATACTGGTCATAATCATTTATATAATAGACAAAGAGTATATCATCACTTATACTTATATGTACCATCAGGTAACGGTCAAGCAGCACCTGGATATTATTTCTTAGCACAAAGCTTAGATCCTAGAGATTTTACTGAAACTGACGGGGCTTTTGCTCATTACCTAACAGATGCTAAAATAGAAATAACTGGAGATCAAAGAAGAGGAGACTGGCAACACAGTGTCATACCTCCTCAAAATATCGTAGATGGTACTAATGCAATAAATGACTTATATCCTAACATGTTAACTCCAAGAAATACAGATAGACTAGCAGACGGATTAGACTATGAGTACGAAGGAACTAAAATGAATAAAGATAAATGTGGATACGAAAAAGATATCTATGAGCTTCCAATGAGAACAGAACAATCCTATTACTATGTAGATGGAGGAGACTCTCAATACTATGGTAGTCAAATATTTATGGGTCATTGGTATCACAGATTTTGTAGAAACGGTAAGATATGTGGTCCTGGAACTCCAAAAACACAAGCATACGCACGTAGGTGGGGAGAAAAGAAAAATGCAAAATGTCCTAAAGCAAGAGGACCTTTTAATTATTATGAATGGAACTTACAACATTTAGATATAATAAAAGGATCAGGTGATACAGGTGTAGGTAATTTTACAGTTATACCTAACTGGTGGTCTAGTACTAGTAATCAAGTAAGTGATTCTACTCTTAATGGTAATGGTATAAAAACAATTAGAAAAGATGTTGAGTATAACTTCTCTGCTTCTCTAGGTAATTATCTACAGCCTAGTTTTATTACCTCACAGCCTTATGGAGCTATAGGTAATGCACAGGTAAAGCAAAACAACTATGCTGGTGCTCCTTCTATAGTTAGTAGTAGTACATTAGCTCCTATAACATTCGAGTCTTTTCATACAGGATCTCCTGGATTAGCAAATGCAGTTGCACAATCTCCACTAACTAGCAGCTCTCAATTTGCTACTACTAAAACAGGTAATACCCCGGATGGGTTCTTTAGTAATAATAACTATACTTACGAAGCTGTTGGTCCTCATACATTATTTATTAGCGGTAAGTTTGGATGTTTAGTAGAGTCATCATATACTTCTGGTGATGAAAAGAAAGCAAAACAAATTGTAATATCTGGTATAAGAAAATTAAGAAGAGGAGATCCAGATGATCAAAATACTTGGGAAAGAACAGACGTATTTAAAAATACAGAAACAAATACAGGTACACTAAAAGCAAGTGGAGATAAAGTTAGTACATCTACATTAGGAGGAAACTTCTTAACAGAGGATATAGAAAATGTATTTAGACCAGACTTGTTTGTTGCTATTAGTCTTAATACTGGTGATATACTTCAATTTTATCATGAAACTACAGTTAGTGGTTTAAGTGCTGTTTCTCATACCGATGCTAATACACCAACAAGAATTGCTTATGAATATGATCTACAGTTTCTAACTTATCAATATACTATACCTACTCCTAACTACAGTCCATATTCTATGTATACAGCTGTTCTAGGAATTAGATTTAATAATATAGAATTACCTAGAGAACTAGCAAAAGATATACAAGGATATCAATTCTTCTATGCGGAAAGAGATGCTAAAAATACACAGACGTTTGATCAGTCTATTGCATTCCATGGTGCACCTCATGCATTATATCCTGATGAAGAAAGTTCATATGCAGGGCATTTAATACCTATGGGTAACTTAAGACTAACAAGCTCTAATGAGTATGGAGATACAGGATCTGGATATACAACAAATGAATGGGAGCAAGAAGGTCTTACAATGGATGCAAACGATTTTAGTAAGCAGCATAAAATAAATCCATCTTCATTTAGATTTCATGGTTTTAATGCTTTAAACTTTAAACCTACTATACAAAGTGCTTACATTAAAAGAGTATCAGAGCTTGGATCTTGTGAGTATACAGATGTAAGATTAAATACTATTACACAAGCTAATCAGTTAGAACCAGGTGCAAACAGTGCAAATACAGCAGCCGGTGCTGATGGTACAGTATACTTTCTAAATTCTACTACTACAGGAAAAAACAATACGGTAGATACTTTATTACAAGCAGGGTATAACCAAATATGGAATAGATATAGTACATCTACTACAGCACAAAGAAATCCTAGTTTTAGTTTAGCTTCAAATCATTATTATAAAGTAAGACAATTACAAGATATAGGATATGTTCCTGGAGATACAGTTGTAACTAAGAAAAGCGTTACTGTAAACAATACTTATTCTGAAGAGTGTTTACATGCTACTATTGTACATTACGATAATGAAACTAAGTATAGTGAGATAAATCATCATACAGGTTTTTTTAATAGCAGTGTAAGTAATGGTGTTACAACTTACAGTGAACCAATGGGATGGAGAAAAATAAAATCACATTATGAATTAGATAATGGTAACCAAGTCATAGATCAAATACAAGGTCCTAAATATAATTTAGTAGATCTTAAATCTTACAAAACTAATTTATATAATAGTTTTTATGATCAAAGATTTATAGCAACTAAAAATTACTTTAAACTTACAGCTTCAGAAAAACTAGAAATAGATGTGAACCAATCTATAACAAAATCTACAGGTCCTATATATGGAGGAGACACATTTACAGGAATGTATGGTATTAGATTAACAGGACCTGCGTATTACTCTAAAGGCAAAGATGCAGAAATCTGGTCTTCTTCTAATAAACTACACGCTGTAAAAAATATATTCTATTTTCCTGTTTATACTGCAGCTAACGTAGCATTACGACATGCTGCAACTGAAGTATTTAAAGATAGTTACTATCCTAGATGTGGTGTGGGATCACTTAGCAATTCGGGAGAAACAACTACTGTAAATAGTAAATTAGATCAGAAAAAACAAGCTTTACATAATTATAGAGGCAGATCCACTGATATAGAGAATACAAATACTACTACGTACAATCAAGATTATAGTTCGTTAAATAACTATAATGTAGTTACTGCTTATGACAACAGAGACTTATTCTTAGGCAAGTTTCCTTACAGAATTATACGTAGCCAATCATTTGGTCAAGAAGATAAAACAATGAGCTTAAAAGAGTTCAGAACAAATGACTATTATGAGATGGTTAAAAACCGTGGTCATCTAGTTAACTTAGAAGGTATAGGTAAAGAGTTAATTATACATCACGAACATTCAATATTTAAAACAACAACTAAAGATGTTATAGCTACAAATACAGCACAAGCAACATTAGGAACAGGAGATATATTTCAGTTTGCTCCTACAGAATTAATTACATCAGAAAACGGATACGCAGGTACGCAGCACTTATCTTCTGTACTTATTAGTAAAGCAGGATACAGTTTTGTAGATCAAGAACAAGGTAAAGTATTTTTAGTAAATAATAAATTACAAGAAATATCTTCTACTGGACTAAGACAATGGTTTAGAGATAATCTATCATTCCAAAATACTACAGCTCCAAGTACAGATACCCCATTTAATTTAGGAGGATCTGGATATGTGACTGCATTCGATGAATTAAACAATAGACTATTACTAACTAAAAAAGACCTGAAACTAAACGTAAGTTTAGTAACTGATGTACAAGTTCCTACAACATTTAGAGCTATTAATCCAGTTTGTCAATTAGACAGTGATGGTAATTCTACTGGTTTTGTTATTTATCAAAACATAGAAGAGATAGATCAATACGGCAATGTTATGAATGTTGTTGCAAATGAAAGTAGTCATGAAGCTTATCAAGCTCCTGTAATTAATAATATATTATGTCCAGGTAAGCCAAAGCTTTATATAGAATGGGTACCGCCTACACCAGCACCTAGAGTTAACAAGTTTGAAGGAGAACAAGTAACGTTGAAAGCTGTTATAGATGAAGCTCAAGAAGGAGACATTACTGTTACAGTTGCTTACAGCGGTACTTATAATCAAGACGGCATACCAGCAACAAGCATTGTAATACCATCAGGAAGTACAGAAGCTACAATTACAGGAGCAACGTTAACAATAGATCAAGTAGTAGAACTAACTCCTGACGAAACTATAATAGCTACAGTTACTAATGTAACAAGAGATGGTGGAACAAATGACGATGGAAGTGCTAATACTATTAATAATGCAGCAGAGGTTGTAGGAGGAGCACAAACAGTTAAAGTATTAGATTGTCCTGTACTTGTTAATGATAGTGTGTCAGGTATAACGTTTGGAGGGTCAGTAGATCTTACAGCACTAACTAGTAATGATAGTCAAGGTTCTATTGTAGCTGGTGTTCCAATAGTCTATAAAGTAGCATCATTACCTAAAGATAGTAGTAACAATGTTATAGGAACCTTAACAGACAATAATAATAGTAACGCATCTTTAACTGCTGGTAGTACAATAACTCAAGATAGTAGTGGTAATATATCTATTAAGTTTACACACGCAGGAGGATCTGCAGCAACTACTGGATCATTCACATACTCTGCAAGTAAAGGTCCTTGTAGTAGTGTAGCAACAGTAGATCTAGGAGTGTTATCAGTAGATGAAAATACTTACATAGATATTTGGTTTGATAATTCCGGATCTATGGGTACTACAGAAGATGACTTAGACTCTATGAGAGATGCAGCATATAGTAATGCAAACGGACTTAGAAAATTACTACAAGATTTTTATGCTACAGGTCAAACAGAAGGACAAGGAAATACAAATACAACAACTAATGGAAAAGATTCATATGATGCTAAAGTAAGAGTAAGAGATATCTCATCACTTGGTTCAGGTGCTACTGAAAGAACCTGGAATTGTTTAAATAATGGAGGTGCAGGCTTTGGTACAGGATCTAGTGATCCGTTCCCTAGTGCTTCTAAAGTACTTGTATTTATATTTCAAGATGAAGCTGCAACTGGATATCATAGCAATTCGAGTGCTGTAAATAGAACGAGTCAACATGATACAGATATTAGTTCTCTTAGAACTACAATAACTAATTTAAATAATACTGATAGTAGTTTTTATAGAGCTAATGTATTTCAAGTAGCTACTAGTACAACAGCACAATTTGCAGTATTCAAACAATATTTACAAGCCTGTCAGAATGGAACCGGCAACTACTCAGGAACAAATGGTTTGAGTGATATGTCTGGTAACGTAGGATTTACATATGATGTAGTTCCTAATAATGATAGTTCAACAACGAGTGGTTATTATACCAACTTAATAAAAACAGCAATGGAAAACCTAGGATATACATTTTAATTATGCCAACTAATATAAATACATTATCAGACGGTCAACTAGTTCTTAATCAAGGACAGTATTATGTTGTTGCAACAGTTAACGGTAAGAAAGTATTACAGTTAATTACTGCAGCACAGCTTGCTACTTATTTTACAGATAATAGCTGGACGTTGTCTTTTTCATTAGATACACAATCCTGGGTATCATATCATGATTATACTCCTTATCTAATGGTTAATACAAGAAATGTATTATACTCTATAGATTATGATGATGTATATAAACACAATGTAGCTGATAAATATGCAAGATTTTATTTTGTAGGAAATACACAACCAACATATGCAAGTTACGTAGATGCAGTCTTTAATGAAAATCCAGACAGAACTAAAATGTTCTCTACAGTCAACTGGATATCAAAGACAACCGCATCAAACGGAGCATACTTATATAATAGTACAATCACTGATTTACTAATATATAATTCATATCAATGCTCTGGTAATTTAGATTTGTCGAGAAAAACCTCAGCAAATCAATCAGATATACGTAATTTTAATATGTTTAATACAGAAGGAACATGGGGCGTTAATAAGTTTCGAGATCTTGTTGATAACACAGATAACCCCTTCATAGACAGTAACTTAGACGTAATAACAAGTAACATAAATACCAGTAAACCTTGGTATGAGCAAAAAAGGTTTGTAGATAAGTTCATAATTTCTCGCTTTTCATTTGACAATTCAACTCAAAATAGTTTATATTTGTATGATGTTAGTGCGAATATGAGATTATCTGCCAGATAATATTAATTTTAGATATCAAAGATAGTCAGCGTAGTAATAAAGTTCCAAAGAATACCAAAATTTAGTATAGAATCTCCAATTATATAGTAACAGCAGCTCGCTGACTCTCTCTGATAATAAACACTAAATAAAAATGAGAGATTCTTATACTTATAAAAAGGGTACTTACATCCTTACCTTAATATTCTTGCTATGTTCTTTCGTAACCTATGGACAAGAGGAGAAAGAAAAAAAGAACATTTTCAAATCAATATACGAACAGCTGTTTAAGTACGGAACTATCTACGTAGCTGGAGACATTAATAACGCACAGATAGAGCAAGAGTCTTTTTTTGTTAGACCACCAGAAAACGGAGACTTATATGATGTACCAGAAGTAATAGATGTAACTACTAAACATCCTTTTGATTATAGATATGGATTTGGAATTCGTAAACTCGGTCGTTTTGGATACGAGAGAAAGCCGGATAACTTTTGGACTGGTAATGTAAAAAGAGAAAAACAAAATGCATTATCTGCTCCTACTTCTGCAGTTGACGGATTAGAATACTTACTACACTACGAGAAAGAAAGACATAGAGGAG
>MDSY01020696.1_pt1 | contig 12733 bp, 9 predicted proteins | sample 811131 | NCBI WGS metagenome assembly MDSY01 (sample SAMN05326643, study PRJNA326480) | marine metagenome | isolation source: seawater | place: Atlantic Ocean: South West | collected 2010
GTAAATTGTTTCAAGATATAGTTTTATATTAATAATATAGCCATTAATAGTTATCATATAAAACGAAGTTATCCCATTGATCTTGTTCGGTTGCTTGTACATAGCTAAGGATATCCCTATCTACCATATAAGACTCGATGAGTGATGGATTTGAATTCATGATTGTGCTCCCTTTTTTATGAATTATTTTTGTGGAATATCTACTAGTACCAAAGAAAAAATATTCTAAAACATCGATAAATATTGTTTTGTTCTTTTAATTAGAAATGGAAGGTTTTAAGAGAGGTTGAATAGCTTGAAAGTCTGTAAGGCTAGCTAAACAACGATTTGTATAATGACCTTTGATGCAATCTAAAATATCAGTAAAAGAACGAATTAAGATGACAGGTAAGGATAGAAACTGTGTTTTGATTAATTTATGAATTTGAAGGGGGTCTAAAAAAGAGATATTTTCAGAAATAAATACAGCCTGTAATTGTTGGCCAAACAGGCTAATAGATGCAATGCCTTCTTCACAATGTTGATGATGAATCCAGCGGGTATGAGGTAGGGTTTCTTTGAGGAAACAGAGGTTACAAGAATCTTTGCTAATGATAAGAATATTTTTCATGTATAGATATTATATTAAAATAATATATAAATTTAAATATCTAAAATTATAATTTAAAAATGGGGTGATTTTGGTATAATAGCAAAATGAAATTAAGTGATTATTTAAAATATGAAAGAAAAAAGCAAAAGTTAACCTTAGTACAGGTTGCAAAAAAAGCATCAATTTCATATGGGATGTTATATCGGTTAGAAGAGGGAAGTATTAAGCAACCAAAACCCCATTTATTAAAGAAAGTAGCAGATGCCTTAAGTATTGATTACGAAAAGCTATTATTAAAATATGATTATATAACACCTGGTATTCAGAAAAAACAAAAGGTTCAGAAACAACAAAAAAAAGTCATGACATTATCTGATTTTATCAGTAAAAAAAATAAGATAATAGGTAGTGTCGAGTGTATTATTAAAGAGTCTGTAGATGAGATTGTTCAGTGTGATATAGATAACTTAATGCCAATGGCAAAAAAAGGTGATTTTTTAGGATTAAAAAAGGTCAAAGGTTATATTGCAAACGAGATATATATAGGAAGGGGGATCAAGTCGGATGTTTCCCTTTATATTGGAAAACAGTGTGGTGAAGAGGTTGTTTTAGTGAGTTATCCAGCTATGTATAATGATACTAAGCTAGTAGAAAAAGATCTGTATAAATTAGTGTTTAGACATAGTGATGCAAGCATATTTACAAAAGAAAAAATCAGTTAGGTTATCCTCGTTTTTAAAAACAGAATTACTAAATTTACTTCCATTTCAAGATGATTGTATCGTTATAGAGTTACTTGAGTCCTATGCAGCTCAGATTAAAGAATTTAAAGAGATAAGGTTTGTAAAGTATACAGATAAACAAGACTCCTCTTTAGCAATGTTAGCCAAAGAATCAAATAAAATCATGTTGGATATTAATAGCAATGATAATGCAGTAAAGATGGTGGTTGAAATACAATTAGAAGAGGGTTTTTGTGAGAGAACTATAAAGCAAGAACTCGAAGAGTTGAGATTTTTTATAGCTATATTTATGGATCGAATTCAGTATATTGAGCAGTTATATAAAAAAAATAATGAGTTAGAGATGATAAATTCTAATTTAAAAAAAATAAATAAGCTACTAAAGAGAAAATTAAAAAACGAAATGATTAACCAATATGAAAATTATGATGTTTCAAGAAGTATCATTAAGAAAGAATTTATAAGTCAAAAAACTAAGCAATTATGCCATGAGATTAATAATCCATTGAGTTTAATACAGTTTGATGTCATGAGTTTAGAGGAAGAGTATCAACAATCTAAAATAGATTCTGGAGTATTAGAGTTGTTAGCAACGCATTATAAAATAGAAGAAAAAGTCAGTAATGATTTAATAAATATTAAAACAATAAGTGAATTTGAGCAGAGTAGTTCTGACTATATAAAAAAGTATCCAATGTTATCTCATTATGTAGGAATGATACTAAAGAATAAACAGTATCATCATGTAAATAACAGTAATAAGATTGCAATTAAGCAGATATCAGCTATGGTATCAAAAGTAATTGAAGAGACATTATATGAAGGGGAGCAATATAATAATGTGGATATAAATAAAGTCGTCAAAGAAAGTATGGCGCTATTTAAACATAGGTGTCAATTAGAGGCTGTAGAGTTGTTGGTTAGTTATAATAAGTCTAGTTGTTATGTACATGCTAAAAAAGCAACATTATTACAAATAATCATTAATATAGTAAAAAATAGTTTAGAATCAATGCATGATAATATAAAACACAAGCTTAGTGTTAAGATAGAAAAAAAAGAAACAACCTGTCTAATAACAATTTTAGATACGGGTTCTGGTTTTAGTGATTTAGATTTATCTAAGATGATGAGGGATCCCGATCAAAGAGTTGGACTCGGTATACCGATTATAAAATCATTAGTAAATCAAATAAATGGCTGCATTAAATGGGAAAAAAGAGAGCAAGGTACACTTGTTTCAATCAAGTTACCCTTGATGGAAATGCCTGGGTAAAACTAGGTTATGGTCTTAAATGGGATTGATCGCAATTGAGAAAAATGAAGTGTATCCCTAACTTTTTTAATAAAAATATCAGGATTGAATGGTTTCGTTATATATTCAAAAGCGCCTTCTTTCATGCAGCTAAGTAGCGAATCATAATCCTTGTAGGCTGTAAGTAGTATGATAGGTGGTGTTAGCTTGAAAGAATGTATATCTTGAAGAAGAGAAGACCCATGATTATCAGGCAAGCCAAGATCTAAAATAATAAGATCAAAAGAATGACGCTTAAGCAAACAAAAAGCGTCTTGATAGGTATAGGCAGTGCGGGTTGTGATATCGTGTTTTGATAGCCAGTTACATAACCTCTTACTTAAAGGCTGGTTATCTTCAATTAGCAGTATATGTAGTTGATCTTGGGCGAAGGTAGTAGGTGGTGATATTTTGTGTAAGTGGTTATTAAGTAATTTAGAACATACCTGTGTATTTTCCAGTAAATTTTTGTAGGTAATATAAAGGTCAATATCTAATACGTGATTAAGTCGTTTTTTTAGTAATGATTTGTAAGAAAGATTTTCAGAAAGAATATCATGAATATCTAATTCTAAAATAGCATGATGAATCGATATGTTATGAATAGAGAAGATACCTAATTTAGCAATTTCTGTAAAAATATCAATGGCATAATCTTGTGATAGCAATATGAACTCAGGTAGTACATAATCCATTTTAATGGCTTGAATGGTTTTATAATCAGAAAGGGAAAAATTAGCACAATAAATAATGATTTTAATAGAGTCTGAATATTTTTTTAGATTAGAAAATAACTGTACTTGCGAAGAACAGTGTAGTGTTGAATAAGATTCTTGGATAACATCAACCTTATCAAGAAATAGTGATTGTTGATCAAAGATAATAATGGTAGGTTTTTTTTGCATAGCTATTATTTTTTTACAAAACTAATATAGAAATTAATGCAAAATTAAATATAAATCAATATTTATGATGTAAGTAAATCTAAGTTACTTAGCTAAGAGTAGAAGTGTAAGAGTTGAGTATATAGAAAGTTATTAATGGTACTTGGTTTAAAATATCATCACAAGTTTTAGATAAATTTTGTCGTATATTTTAATATAAAAGGTATACAAATCTATTGTTAAGATTATGAATTAGATGGGGGTAAAGCTTGTTTTTTCTAGTTGTTATCATAGCTATTTTAATGAATCTATATAGTAGGTCATATAAGGACTCCTTGTTGACTAAAAATATACTATATTAAATATAATTTTACGGGATTAAAAAAAAAACAAAAAAAAAGGTTTAAGAAATTTAATTTAGGAGAATATATAGATTAATGAGGAAAAAAAATATCTTAAAATATTGGTTTGTGACTGTTTTAGCAATTGCTTTATTAGGTAGCGGTGCTATCGCAGATGATGTTGATATAGATATTTTGATACAGCCAGCTGTAACTTGGCCTATGAGCGAATTATATCATGCCGTAGATGGTGACGATAACAAGTGGATTGAAAGAATAGTGAAAATTGAATTAAAAAATAATACAAATAAAGATCAGCAATTAAAATTAAGAATTAAGTTATATTCAAACAAAATTGATCCTTCAGAACCATTAGTAGATTATACAACTAGTTATAGTAATTATGAGATTGATATTCCAGCAGGTGGAACGCTAATGATAAATACCAAAAGTGATGGTATGGCAACGGGTGGAGTATTAAGAAGTAATCAGTCTACAATTAAAAGTAAAGTAACCAGCGCTTATGGGTCAAACCCCTTAAGTTATTCAGGTTGGGTTCCAGAAGATACTTATAAATATGAAGTAATGGTTTTTGATAAAGACGCTAATGAGGTGTACGAAGGAGACAGATTAGGTTATGCAACTGAAACTATTTTTATCCCACAGCACAGTGAAAATATTACTATTATACAACCTGCAGGTGGTATAGTGGCAATAGAGAAACCTATATTTAGTTGGGAAGGGTTGCAAGCAAGAGAGGGATCTGAATTTAAATATATAATAAGTTTATATGAAATAGATGGTTTTGGAGATACTAATTATAGTGGAAATCTAATTTTTTCTGCTGAAGTTAAGGATGATATCAATCAAATAGAGTATAGTGGTCAGGATTTAGTCTTAGGTCAAAAATATGTTTTAAAAGTAGTTGCAGAGGATCGTGGTGGATGGTTAGCAGACAGTATTGAAGAATTTCAGTATGGTTATATTGAAGCACCTTCTCTAATTAATGATGATCAAGAGCTTGATACACTTCCTATCACACTAACATGGACTGCAGTCGATATTGATAATACATTCAGAATTGTGGTTACTGAAGATCAAGAGGGCAGTATAATTGTTGAGGATACAACGGTATCTAATACATCGTCATACACGATAGATGATTCACAGTTAATTGATTCAGGAAAAACATATTATTGGTATGTTGAACTAATATTAGATGGTGTGGATAGCAATATAAGAAGTGCTGATTTAGGAAGGTTTGTTTTAAATCAAAGATTAGAATTAATTTCACCAAATGACAATGAGCTAATTCCAGATCCAGATATGATAACATTTTATTGGGATGGTAATACAAATAGTCAGTATATATTAAAAATTTCTTTTTCTGAAACAATGGACCCTTTCGATCGGTATGTTGTAGATGGAACAAAGCAAGATTTAATGTTGAAAGATCTCCGATTAGAGCGTGATATGGTCCATTATTGGACAGTTAGAGAAATAGATAGTTTTGGAGATGAGTGGGGAATTGAACCTCAGCCTGGAACCTTTAAATTGCCAGAACTAGATCAACCCAAAATAATATCACCTAAAAAAAATGAGATTGTGAGTGATAAAGTTATTTTTTCATTTAATCTTCTAAGTTGGGCTGATTATTATCGAATAGATATTTTTTCTAAAGCAAACGAAAGAATATTTAGTGAAGAAGTTACTGCTGGCCATTTGAAAGTAAATTTAGCAGAAATTACAGATATGGTTTCTGGTAGAAAGTATGCTTGGACTGTAACGGCTATTTCTGATGAATGGAATGAATCACATGTTTCAAACTATGGAAAATTTAAATATGAATCTAAAGTTGAGAGGGATCTTTCAGAAGAAACAAGACGTATTGAGTTGATTAACCAACCTGAATTTTTAACACCTACAACCGTGATATCTTGGACCCCTATAGAAGAAGATGGTATTTTTTATGAAATTCATATTAGTGAAGGACCGAGTTTTAAGAATCCTAAGATTATTCCAATGACAGAATCAAGTTATGAATTTAAAAGTATTGATAAATTTGACAAAGATATATTCTATATAATATTGGCATTTAATGAAGACAAAAATTTAATAACTAAATCGAAGGTATTCAAAATTAGTATTTCAGATGTAGATGTATTACATGAACCTATTATTTTGGTCGAGCCCCAAAATAATGTAATTCAAGATATGAAATGGAAATTTAGCTGGTTGCCAGAATTAAAAGACGCTACATTAAGCATAGCTACCCATAAAAAGTTTAAGGATAAAGTTGAGTTTATAGTATCGGGAGAGACTGTCAATTTTGAAGATATAAAATATGATTTTAAAGTAGGTGTAAATTATTTTTGGAAATTAGAAAGAGAGAACCATCCAAGTGATATGATTTATAATTTTAAAATAGTTCCTAGCGAAATAATGTTAGTACAGCCATTAAATGTAAAAACTGAGTTAAATGATGTGATATTTCAGTGGATAGCTAATGCCGATATGACATATAAGGTATTATTATCAAAAGATAAACAATTTAAGGATATTATTGATACAGTGCAAACAGAATCACTGATGGTTAAATATCTCTTAAAAGAATATGGAGAAATATTTTGGAAAGTTCAGCAACTAGATAGCGATGGTAATCTTATTCAAGAATCAGATATCGGATATATAGATTATAGTAAGCCAAATAGCATTATAAGTAGTGATACAAGAAAGAATTTAGAATATTTTATCAAACAGAATTTGGATAATAATAGTAAGATTAAGGTAGAAGAATGGCGGTTAACAGAGGTAAATACTGTGGGTAGAACAAAGGTGACTGAAGATGATATTCAATATTTACTAGATAATAAATCACAATTAATAAGGATTGTAGAGTAATGAAAAAAATAATTATTATTTGTTTAACATTAGGGGTGTTAGCAGGCGGGGTTATGGCTCAAGAAAAAAAGGAGCCTATTGCCTCAGTTACAATGTCCTTCGGAGAAGTTTATATTAAAAGTATTGATAAAAAAGATTGGGAGATAACTAAAGTAGGAATGTATGTTTATGAAGGCGATAAAATGAGAACAAAAGATACAGGAAAAGCTGAAGTAATGTTTTTAAATGGATCAATCGTATTTTTAGGAAATGATACAGAAATGGAGTTTTTAAATGAAGAAAAGAAAGATGGGAATACAAATTCATTATTTTTATTTTTTGGATCTGTTTGGAATAAAGTTACAGAGGGATCTAACTATGATATTGAAAGTGTACATGCCTTAGCAACTGTAAGAGGAACCTATTTTAATGTATCTGTAAAAGATGTTATGGAGGTATGGGTAAAAGAGGGGCAGGTTGATGTTGAGAATCAGTATGGAAAAGTTGAGGCTAAAGAAAATACATATGTTAAGGTAAGTGAAACAGTAGCTCCAATAAAAGAAGATGCTGAAGAGGATGAGTTTCCGGTAGAAATAACCTTTGACTCTGATATTGAGATTGAGATGAATATACCAACGCAGGTATTTAAAGAGGATTGGAATAAGGTGACGGGTGTTATCAGAAATAAAAATGAGAGTTCCTTATATTTAGAGCCGATAGAAATTACAGTAACAGCTTCAGATAATTTATACTTAAAAGCTAAAAAGAAAAAGAAGAAAACACGTAAAACCTTATTGATAGAACCAAAAAATGGAAAGTTTGAGTTTTTTGTACTAACAAAAGAAGGTAATGAAAACTTCACATTAAGTTCTACTAAAACAGCTTCTAATACTCATTATATAGTAGCTAACGAAGCGGTAACTAAAAAAGATGTTTTGGTTGAATTTTGGGGAAAAGATGGTGAGATGAGACGTATAAAAGCAACTTTTGAAAAGCAGTGATTATAAAAAATGAAATATAATTTTTTTTTTTTTTTTTAAAGTAATTTTCTTAATAAGTATATTTCCAGTTATAGGATTTGCTCAAGAAATCGATCATAGCCCACCAAGAGATTTTATTAATTCAGAGCCTATTGTGTTAAGAGTAAAAATATTTGATTTAGCTGATTATGAAGTGAAATGTTTTTATAAATTTAATGATGCAGAAGAGTTTTCAGTTATAGAATTGGATAAGATTGGGAGGAGGATGTTTCGAGCTGATATTTATCCAGAAGATAGTTCTAATAATATTAAGTATTATTTTTGGATTTATAAAGATAATCAGTTTTTTAAAACATTGCCAGAAAGTAATCCTGTTTCTATCCCATTTTCAGTATTAAATACTCAAGAAGATTTGGATTACTTTACGATTTTGTCACCTGTAATAACAGAAGAGAGGATGGATTATAAAAGAGAGTTAATGTTTATTTTAAGAAATAATTTTCCTAATGCTGTAACATTTGAATCTGCAATATTAAATGATGATGAACCTTTAAAAGTTATCTCTAAAAAGAGAGTTCTTATTAATATGAAGTCAACATTTCCAATTAGGCAGGGTAAAAATAGATTGCAGATAAAATCAAAATTATCCGATGGGACAGAGATGAATCAATATTTTGAGTTTAAAACAAAGAGATTAAAGAAAAAGCGATCAGTAAAAAAATCAAATGAAGTAAAATTCGTCAACAATTTTTATAAAACAAATAAAAATGAATTTACTCAAAATGAAGCTGAAATAATATATTCAGTCAAACAAAATATAGAAACAGATTTATTGTTATTAGAAACATATGGGCTTTATGATGACCGAGGATCTGATTATACACAGCCTTATTCAAGGTTAAGGCTTGATGTTATGGACAAAAAATTTAGATGGAAAGTAAAAGGGGGGGACATTCAAGAAAATTTTTCACCGTTAACAGTTAATGGAAGAAGAATTAGAGGTCTTTATACGGATGTAAATTTACTTAAGTTTTTTAAAAAGAAATCAGATTTTTCAATTCGATATATTGTGGGCTATTCTAATAAGGCTATTGAAATAAGTTCTGGAAATGTGACAATGCCTACATATACACAAGAGGTAAATGGAGGGCAGGTTAGGCTTTCAACCATGAAATTTAAAAGTTCTTTACAATATTTTAAAACCTACGATAAACCAGGTTCATTAAGCTCAGAATCAAAAGATGTAGTAAGTCCAATAGAGAACCATATCCTAGGATTATTTTTACAACTTAGGCCAAGTCCATTATCCTACATTGAATATGAGTTGGTGGGATCCGCCTATTATTCTGATAGTGAAGCTAGTACGATTAATATAGATGACTTAAGTTTTCCAGATTATGTAAAAAATCTGATAAATCAATATTTGCCTGTAAAATCTAGTTTAGTAGGTGGCTATAGTAATCGATTGACCATGCAGTTACCTTTATTAAGTAGATATAATATTATCAAGCTTGGCTATGATTTAGTTCAGCCAAATTATCATAACGAATTAAACGCATTCTTTGAGTCCGATAAAGAGGAGGTGTCCGTATCGCTAACACAAAAATTATTCAATAGAAAATTAATAATCAATACACAGTTTGAAAATGAAAAAGATAATATATCAGGAGCCTCTTTTGATACTTCAAATACGAATGCATATAGACTAACTACGATGTATAGGACAAATCGAATGGGGAGTTTAAACGCAACGGGAATGCTAACACGAAAAACAGAGGTTGTAACCAGTGGGAATGAAGATTTAGATAATCAATTAAATTATGTAACAGTAGGAATTTCTGGAATTCCATTAAAATCAAAAATAGGAAACGTAAAAGCGAATATTAACTATTCATTAAGTGATTATTTAGATTATATGGAATCCGATAATAATTCAAAAAGTAATACAATTGGCATTAACCTTAATTCTAAATATCAATACTATCGTGCTGTATTAGGTATGACTCAGTCAAAAACAAGTAGTGCTTTATCAGGGATATCACGATATTTAGGGGTATATACAAAGATATCAAGAAAGATTTCAAAGCAATTAAAATTTTCAACAAAAATAAAATTAACGCTTGGAAAAAATACGGATATTAATAATAAAATGAATTCACGAAAAATTTCAAATAATTGGGTATTGAATTATAGTAGAAAAAAATTAAAATATTTTAAATCAAGTGACATTAGATTGGCGGTAGATTTGGTTTATATGAAAGATGATGATAATCCATCAGAAGAAACATCAAATTTTATTGAAGGGTATACCACATTTTCTATGACGAATAGTTTTTAGAAATAAATCAACATGATACCTAAGTGATTAAGTCTGTGCGTCTAGTTTTACATTAATTACTTCGTAGATAGTGCCTACGTTTTCTTTCCCTTTAACTGATACGGATCCTAATGATTTAACATCGCATATGTCGGCAACTTGTTGATAGGTTGATTCAGAGATAATAAAGCGGCAGATATGATTATCGTCAGAAAATTGACGGGTTGTAGATTCGAGTCGAGCAGCGTAGTTTACCGAATCTCCAATAACCGTAAAATCTTTATGCTTACTAGAGCCTATGTTGCCAACAATAACAGTCCCGGTATTAATACCTATACCTATATCAAAGATAGGTTTACCTTCTTCTTTCCATTTTGCTTGTAGCTCCTTTAATATAGATAATTGTTCCCAGGCACACTGAACAGCTAGCTTAGCATGATTAGGTTGCTCTAGTGGGGCTCCCCAGAGAGCCATGATTTCATCTCCAACATATTTATCTAAGGTTCCTTTCCATTTAAAAATGCAGAGTGTCATGGCATCTAGATAGTCATTTAACTGAGACACTATAAATTCAGGAGGGTATTTTTCAGATATAGATGTAAAAGATCTTATATCAGAAAAAAAGATAGAAATTTCTTTTTTTTCGCCCCCTAATGATAGCGCTTTAGGAGATTGAATCAGTTTATTAACAATTTCAGGAGATACATATTGCGAAAAGATATTGCGTATATATGTTTTTTCTTTTTCTTCAAAGATTAATTTAAAGATCATAGAAAGTGTAAAGGAAAGTAATACAAGAATAAGTACAATAGCCCAAGGTATTAAGATGAAGGTATAATTAAATAAAACGATGGAAAAGATAGAATAGGCTAATATGATTCCAGATGTTATTAAAAAACCAGAAAGTCCACTAAAATTAATAACAATCGTGACGATTAAAAAAGATAATACAAATAGTAATATGTAATTAATGTAAGAAGGCGTTTTGGTAATATAATCCCCTTTTAGTAGATTGAGAATATTGTAAGCATGAATGTCAACACCTGGTAAAATCCCCTGAGGCGTAAAATAAAGATCATTTAAACTAGGATCAGAAGCTCCAATAAGAACTATTTTATCTTTAAAAATATCAGGGTGTGGGGGGCGGTCTTCAAGTATTAAGAAGAAAGGAATATGTCGAAATCCTTTTGATAACGAAAAATTAATATAATAGGTATCAAATGATTCTGTATGAGGGGGGTGTATTATTTTGGGGTATGTATTTTTGAAAATAGAGACAATAAGTGAATCAAATGATATTGGAAGTGGAGTTTGATTAGATGAGAGTTGCGTATAAGATTGACGAATAATACCATCAGAATCAAAAGGAAAATTTACAAACCCAAATGAGCTATGTTCAGAAAATAGTTTAATAGGAGTGGACCATAGTTCAAGTTCATAATGTTTGTTTTTTTCAATATATTTCCTGCTTGCAAGTACAATGTTGTTATGTTGGCTTAAGGTTTTTGAAAAAGAAGCATCTTCTTCATTATTTAAACTATTTGTATCAAACAGTACATCGATACCAATGATAGAAGCGCCATATTTATTTAAATTTTCAATAGCTGTCCCCCAGTAACTACGAGGCCAAGGCCATAATGATAATTTGTTAATTGAAGAAGCATCAATATCAACAATAATAATATCCTCAGATTGAATAGAACTCTTAGAAAATTTGAAGCGAAAGTCTATAAGTACATTTTCATATTTGGCAATAAATTCTTTAAATGACTGAAATTGAAAAATTCCAATAAACAAAAAAATCAGGACAATAAAGAAGATTACATTTGTTTTATCAAGTAAATAAAATTTTCTATTTGTTTTGAACATAATTTATGACTATAATAAAATATGATGACAAAAAAACAAATTAAAATTTTATTTACAAGCGTAGTAATCCTTTGCTTAATATCAAGTTATTCGTTAGCTAAAAGCTCTATAGTAAAGGTATGGGATTTTGATATTAAAGACATATATAAGAAGTCTATAATATCTAGTAATTTTTCACCTGTATTAAATGGAGAGTTATTAGTTTTTGGGGATACTAAAGGTGAAGTAAAATCATTAAATATTAAAACAAAAAAAGTAGAAACGATTATAAAATTACCGATTGCTGTAGATAAGTCGATAGAATTTAAGAGTGAAATCTTAAAAAACTTTGTTGTTTTTTCAGGGACACATTTATCAAATGGAAAACATTATTATTGTTCAATTGATATTAAGAATAAACGAATTAAAGGAGTTATTGCTCACAAAGATGTTTTATTATCCTTTGGTGAATTTGCATTATTTGAAAAAAATAATAGTTTTATAATTTTTAATCCCAAAGAAGGAAGAGGGGTATATCGACAAAAAACAACATTTAGTATTTTAAAGTCAATTTATACACAAGATTATAATCGATACGTATTTCAATCTAAGAATAACGAGGTTATTGATATAGAAATTCCAAATTTTGGTGCTAGTTTAATTATGTCAAAACGATCTAAGCAAAACGATATTCTGTCATTTAATACGATTCTAACCATAGATGATGATGTTCTTGCAGATAATATTGATTCTGAAATATTATATTTTCATAGAAAAAGTGGCTTAATTGGATTACTTGATATATCAAAAAGAAAAGTTATATGGGAAAAGAAATATTTTAGTAAAGATACCAA
>MDSY01037947.1_pt1 | contig 12731 bp, 7 predicted proteins | sample 811131 | NCBI WGS metagenome assembly MDSY01 (sample SAMN05326643, study PRJNA326480) | marine metagenome | isolation source: seawater | place: Atlantic Ocean: South West | collected 2010
AGACTTGATGGAAAGGAATATGTAATTAATATACATGATTTGATGCCAGTTTTAAATGATTGTGAAACAGCAGCAGATGTTTTATGTAAGGTAAATCTTAATGATATTGCTTGGAAGGGATTTGATCATGATAAAAGTACTTTGGGTGATAATTGTGGGTGTTGTGGTGGTTATAGGTTTAGGGATTGTGATACTACAATTCCTGGTATATTATTAGAGGGGTTTCAAAATCCTGGAGGAAGGAAGTATAGATGTCTTGATGGTAAACATCGAATTTATGCTTTAATGTCATATGAAATGCAATATGGTAATTTTTATGTAGTAACTATGTCTGATATTGAAGAGTATTTAATAGAATTATGAATGATTTGATACAGATCATCAAATTTCTTGATGATGATCAACTTAATATAATAAACAATTATGTTGACACTTTAACTTTTGAACCAAATAAAGTTTTTTCTGCAAAAGAGGAGGAGGGAGATCTTAAGTGTGATACTAGTATGAGATCTAGTACTGGTACTTTTTTGGATGATGATGTTGAAGAATGTCAAATATTGCATTCTTCTATGAATAATGGTTTAGATGAATATAAAAGAAGAGTGGAAAAGATTCATTCAAATTTTAGTTGTTATCCTGTTCCTGGTGCATATAAAACGTCATCTTGGAGAGAAACAATACAGGTATTAGAATATACTAAAGGTCAAGAATATAAATTTCATCATGATGCATCAGTTCTTCCTCATCTTAGAGAATATCATAGACAAATATCTGTAATAGTTTATTTAAAAGAATCGGAAATTGGTGGAGGAACTGCATTTCCTCATACTTCATTCAAACCAAAACCAGGATATGGATTAATCTTTCCTTCAAATTGGTGTTATCCACATTCAGGTGAACCCGTTGAGAAAGGAAAAAAGAGAGTTGCTGTAACTTGGTACTATGTAGAATGTTTCTAAATAATCAGAAAGTATATTTATAGATGGCAATAAATTTTCCAGACAATCCTTCAACTGGCCAAACCTATTCAGTAGGTGGTAGAGTATGGCAGTGGACTGGGTATGCTTGGAGAAGAATACCAGATCCAGGTGCTAAAGGACAGAAAGGACAAGCAGCATCTAAGGGTCAAAAAGGTGAATCTGTTAAGGGTGAAAAGGGTGTAAAGGGAGAACCTGAAAAAGGACAAAAGGGTCAAGATGGTGATAAAGGACAGAAAGGACAAGCAGCATCTAAGGGTCAAAAAGGAGAACAAAACGATAAGGGTCAAAAAGGACAAGAAGGAAATTTTGGTGGAGTAACTTTTGATTATACTTACTTAACTGATAATGCAGATAGTGATCCTGGTGATGGTAAATTAAAATTTAATGGAACAGCATTACATACTACAAGTCCATTAATATTGTATATTGATGATGTAGATGATGCTTCAAGGGATATTCAATCATATTTGAGGACTATTGATGATTCTACTTCATTATTAAAAGGACATTTTAGAATTTCAAATAAATCAGATTCTACTGATTATGCAATATTTTCTATTACTGGTGCAAGTACAGAGGCATCAGGATATTTTAAAATACCATGTACACATTTAGATGGTGCAACATCATTCAGTAATAATGAAGATATAATTATAACTTTTGCCAGAACTGGTGATATTGGAGATAAAGGTCAAAAAGGTGAAGTAGGTATTAAAGGGCAAAAAGGTGAAGTAGGTGAGAAAGGTCAAAAAGGTGAAGATGGAGGTAAGGGACAAAAAGGAGAAGATGGAGATAAAGGACAACAAGGACAACAAGGGCAGAAAGGTCAAAAAGGTGAAGAAGGTGATAAGGGTCAAAAAGGTGATGTAGAAGCACAAGGTAATAAAGGTCAAAAAGGACAAGATGGAGCAACAGCAGAGAAGGGGCAAAAAGGAGAAGAGGGGCAAAAAGGTCAGAAAGGATTTGGTGATAAAGGTCAAAAGGGAGAAGATAATTCTACTAAAGGACAGAAAGGAGAAGCAGAAAAAGGTCAAAAAGGAGAAGGTGGGGATAAAGGTCAGAAAGGAGAAGTAGCAGAAAAAGGTCAGAAAGGAGAAGATAATTCCACTAAAGGTCAAAAAGGTGAAGCAGAAAAAGGTCAAAAAGGTGAAGTGGGTGAGAAAGGTCAGAAAGGATTTGGTGATAAAGGTCAGAAAGGAGCTGACAACTCAACTAAAGGTCAAAAAGGAGAAGCAGAAAAAGGTCAAAAAGGTGAAGAAGGGCAAAAAGGTCAAAAAGGATTTGGTGATAAGGGGCAAAAAGGAGCAGATAACTCAACCAAGGGTCAAAAAGGAGAAGCAGAAAAAGGTCAAAAAGGTAAAGAAGGTGATAAAGGTCAGAAAGGATTTGGTGATAAAGGTCAGAAAGGAGAAGATAATTCTACTAAAGGTCAAAAAGGAGAAGCAGAAAAAGGTCAAAAAGGTGAAGAAGGTGATAAAGGTCAGAAAGGAGCAGATAACTCAACCAAGGGTCAAAAAGGAGAAGTAGAAAAAGGACAAAAAGGAGAAGATAATTCTACTAAAGGACAAAAAGGTGAAGAAGGTGAGAAAGGTCAAAAAGGATTTGGTGATAAAGGTCAAAAGGGAGAAGATAATTCCACTAAAGGTCAAAAAGGAGAAGCAGAAAAAGGTCAAAAGGGAGAACCAGGAACTAATGGAAATGATGGAAATGATGGAAATGATGGAACTCCAGGCAATAAAGGATCTCAAGGTGGTCAAGGCAATAAAGGAGCACAAGGTCCTGCAGGTAATGATGGAAATGATGGAAATGATGGAAATGATGGAACTCCAGGCACTCCAGGCAATAAAGGATCTCAAGGTGGTCAAGGCAACAAAGGAGCACAAGGTCCACAAGGAAACCAAGGACCTCAAGGAAACCAAGGACCTCAAGGTAATAAAGGAGCACAAGGTCCACAAGGAAATCCTGGTAATGATGGAAATGATGGAAATGATGGGAATCAAGGACCTCAAGGAAACCAAGGACCTCAAGGTAATAAAGGAGCACAAGGTCCTCAAGGAAATCAAGGAAACCAAGGAAACAAAGGACCACAAGGAAATCAAGGACCACAAGGAAATCAAGGAAACCAAGGAAACCAAGGACCTCAAGGAAACCAAGGACCTCAAGGTAATAAAGGGCAAAAAGGTACTTCAGGAGATGCAGGTGGTGCTCCCAGTATTAGGGTAGCAGTTAATGTACGTTCATCAACTTATGCTAGTTTTACAAATAATAGTTGGAAAAATGTTTTGCAATGTGGACTGAATAAAGATTCGGGAACTGATATTTTAGTTCGATCAAATATTAATTTTTTATATGGAGTTCTAAATGATACTGATCAAGATGGTGGAATGAATGCTTATTTCAAAATTATGAGAAAAATAGGAAATGGTGGTTGGAGTCAAATTGGACAATCATTAGATATGACTAATCTTTTTAGTGAGTCTGGGAATAGTTCTCAAACCAAAAAATTTAATGCTCATGGTGGTCTTGAATACCCTGATACTGGTGTTAATAGTTCTTCTAGCACAATTTACTATTCGATCTATGCGAAAATGGTAAAGGTTGGTAATGATAATATTGATAATAGTGGGTTTCAGATTTTAAAAGCTTCGTATATTACAGCTATGGAGTATTAACATATGGCAATCACTCATACCGAAACTGTTATTGACTTAATAGTATTAAACGATGGAACAGATGTTGTTTCACAAGTAGCAATCAAAACTGTCTCTGTTGATGATTCAGATCCTTCAAATCTTACACAAACAAATTATGATACTTATATTATAGATAGTTCTGGTGGAACATCTGCTGCTGGATTTGTAGCATATGGTAGTCTATCAGAGACTGTTGTTAAGAGTTGGATAGCAGATGAACTTGCTGCAAGTAATACAAAAACACTTGCAGAGGCATGGATTAATTCTATTAAGAATCCTCCCACATTAGCAGAAGTAAATAAAGCACTTCCTTGGTAAATCTTTAAATTAATTTGACAGAAGTTTCATAGTGAATTGATATAAATTAATTTTTATGTTATAATATTTTTACTTCAAGCAGGGTCTTTAATGGGAGGTAATCCAGGTAATCAGGGTAATCAAGGATCAGTAGAAGAATCTTGTTCCGATATGAGGACTAATTTATTAGTTATTGATGGTTTTTATCATAATGTTGATGGTGTCAGAAAATTTGCGTTATCACAAAAGTTTGATGTTGTAGGAAATTATCCAGGAAAAAGAACTAAAGCTTTTAATAATGATAGTACACAAGATAAAATACAAGGTTTTCTTTATCCACATGCAGGAGAAATAATTGATTGGATGGAAAATGAAGATCAATATTGTGGATCTTTTCAAATGTCTTATGCTACTGATAGAAGTTGGATTCATACTGATGATCATAATAATTGGGCAGGAGTTTTATATTTAACTCCAAATGCTCCAACAACAGGTGGGACTGGATTTTATAGATCAAAAATAAATGGATCTATCTATGGAAAAAATGATGATGCTGTGGGTGATTATGCACAGGATAAAACTCAGTGGGATTTGGTTGGTGAGGTTCATAATATATACAATAGACTCGTTTTATTTCGTGCTGATCAATGGCATACTTCAATGGAATATTTTGGTAATAATAATAAAAATGGTCGACTTACACAAGTATTTTTCTTTAGTACCGAATATTGATACGGTTGACAAAAAAACAAATGTGTGCTATGCTGCTATAGCAAATATATTAAATGTACAATGGAAGATGAGTTTTTAGAAAGTGTTGTCATAGATGTATGTGCTAAAACTTTTTTATTGGAAAGTGATTGTGGAGATAAAAAAAGAGTTATTTGTGATACCACTAAACAGTTTATGGATGTTTTGGCAGTAGTAACTGATCAAGCAGATCCAGAAATAATCAAATATGCAGATTTATCGGTAAATGACTGAACACATTATTAAAACATATGTTATTAGTTTAGATTCTAGGCAAGATAGAAAAGATTTATTTGAAGAAACTAATAAAGGTAAATTAAGTACTTATCAATTTGTATCTGCAGTTGATGGTAGAAAAACCCAATATAGTTTTTTGAAGAGATTGGGATATGATACCCAATATGATTGGATTGATCCTATTTTAAATACAACTTTATCTAAAGGTGAAATTGGATGTTTTATATCTCATTATAAATTATGGAAGCAATGTATTAAAGAAGGTACTCCATTTTTTATAATGGAGGATGATGCAATAATAAAGAATAGATTACCATATAATGAAATAAAAGATTTAGTAGATCAGGGATATAATTTCATTTATCTTGGATGGAAAGAGATGGATGAGGATGGATCTATACCAATTGATGATAAATTTGTTGTTCCAAAATATCCATATTGGGGTTTATCCTACTTAATAACTCCACAAGCTGCAGATATATTAGTTAATAAAGTTATTGAAAAACATATAATTCCTGTGGATGAATATCTTCCATCAAAAATGAAGGAATTAAATCCTATTGCTTATAAAGAAAATATTGTTATTCCTTGGGATAGGAGTAAAGGTGGTAGTGATATTAATCCAACAGAAAGATATGATTACTATGTTGATTTTGATGTTCATTCAATTACTGTAGGAAGTGATTCTGAGAAATGTGATAAGTTATTTAAATCTGGATCTTCTAATGGATTTAATTTTATTAATTTGGGTGAAGGTGTAGAATGGACTGGTGGGACTATGGAAGGTCCTGGTGGTGGGCAAAAAGTAACTCTTCTTAAAAAGCATTTAGAAAAATTACCTGATAGGGATGTTGTAATCTTTTGTGATGGATATGATGTTTTTGTTGCAGATCATATAGATGAAGTTATATGTAGATATCTTTCAATGCATCATAAAGTAGTTTTTGCTGCTGAAAGACATTGTTGGCCTGATCAAGATTTATCCGACAAACTAATTCAACGTAATAGAGAATTAAATTCATATAATACGCCATATGAGTATTTAAATAGTGGATTGTTTATTGGTAAAGTATCTGAGTTAAAGAAAATTTTAAGTAAAGATATTAAAAATGCTGATGATGATCAGTTATTTTATCAAAAACAATATATTTCTGGTGACTATGATATTATTTTAGATCAGGAAGCATATATCTTTCAATGCCATGAATCAAAAGTATATAAAGAGAGAGGGCAATTATATAATCCATTAACAAGATGTTTTAATTGCATATATCATGGTAATGGTGGAGAGGAAGAGAAAAGGACTTTTAATAATTTGTATGATGTTTTCTACAATCAATCAGCACCAATAGTTTATATACCAACTTATAATAAGTATGAAATTATTAATAGGGATATGCTTCTTATTGATTATATGACTCCATATATGTGTGATGCTTTAATTGAAATTGCTGATAAGAATGGTCAATGGAATAGTTTAGAATATGATAAATTTCCTGCAAAAGAAATTAGATTAAAGGCATTGGGATTATGGGATGAAATGGAGAAGTATTGGAAAGAATCCATATATCCTATTGTTGAAGATTTTTGGTGGCCATCTATAATGTATGGTATAAGAGATGCTTTTGTTATGAGATATTCTTTGGATACTCAAACTAATTTAAATTTACATTGTGATGCTTCTCTTGTAACAGGATCAATTAAATTGAATGATGATTATGAAGGTGCAGATTTAGTTTTTCCTAGACAAAAATTCTCAAATAAAGATATACCTGTTGGAAAATGTATTTTATTTCCTGGTCAATTAACTCATGGTCATGAATGTCAACAATTAATATCAGGTGTTAAATATAGTCTTACTATATGGTCTTCTCGTTATACAGATGATTTAATTTAATAAAATAAATATGAATTAGTAATAGTCAGGAAATTATGTCCTACAAATATAAAATCAGCAAAAAGTTTTGTTGGTTTAGGGATGGGAGTATGATTGTTGCTATGTATTTTATAAATGAAAAACCATTTACTTTTGATGAATTGCCTGATGGACATCTAGAAGATGAAGATCTTTTGAGAGAAGCAGATAAAAATGCATCTTTTGATGATGAGGATATGTATAATAATTTTTTCTATTTAATTGAAGAGGAATTGCATCCTTGTTTTTTTGCAATTGATTTAGAAAATCCAGAAGAATTGCCAGATGATTTAAATTATGCAATTTATGGGGAGGATTAACCCGCTAAATAGAACATAGTAATCCACCTGGAATCCTAGTATAAAAAGATGCCACTTAATAAATTAGAGAATTTCATAAAGAATGTTGAGGGTCGCATTCTCTATGTAAATCCAAATGACCTTGATGCTACTGATGGTATCGAAAACCAAGGTAATTCGTTAACAAAACCTTTTAAGACGATTCAAAGGGCACTGATAGAGGCAGCAAGATTTTCATATCTTGAAGGTGATGATAATGATTTAGTAGAAAGAACAACAATACTTCTATTCCCAGGTGAGCATATTGTAGATAATAGACCAGGATTTGGTATTAGGAGTGATGGTGGGATTGCTAAAGCTATTCATCCTAATGGAAGTTCAGTATCTGGTGCACTTAATACTCTAACATTAACTCTTAATTCAAACTTTGATTTAACACAGGAAGATAATATACTTTATAAGTTTAATAGTACTAAAGGTGGTGTTGTTGTACCTAGAGGTACATCTATTGTTGGACTAGATTTAAGAAAGACAAAAATAAGACCTAAGTATGTTCCTAATCCTACAGATTCTGATGTAGATAGTACTGCTATCTTTAGGATTACTGGTGCTTGCTATTTCTGGCAGTTCACTATTTTTGATGGTGATGAGAAAAGTTATGTATATACTGATCCGAAAGAATTTAATACTAATCAAGCAATACCAACTTTTTCACATCATAAAGTAACTTGCTTTGAATATGCGGATGGTATTAATACATTAGATCAGTTTAGTGGATTAACTGATTTAGATGTTTATTATAGTAAATTAACTAATGCATTTAATGTAGCATCTACAAGAGATATTATTAATAAGTATCCACTTGCTCCTAAAGATTTTTCTAAACAGAGACCTGAATTTGAAATAGTTGGTGCATTTGCAACTGATCCATTAAAGGTTACAAATATTATTTCTGGAGATGGTGCTACACCAGGACAAGTAGTTACTGTAACAACTAAATTACCTCACAATTTAACTGGTGGAACTCCAATTAAAATGAGGGATGTCAATGAAGAAGAATATAATATATCAACTAAAGTACAAAGCGTCTTAGATGATAATAGATTTACTTACTTACTCCCATTAGTTCCACCTAATTTAAAGGCAGGTCCTGCTGGTGGATTAAGTGCTGCTAATGCACAAGTTCTTGTTGAAACTGATACTGTAACAGGTGCTTCGCCATATGTCTTTAACTGTTCTATGAGATCAGTTTATGGTATACAAGGTATGCATTGTGATGGATCAAAGGCAACTGGATTTAGATCTATGGTTGTTGCACAGTTTACTGCTGTGTCACTACAGAAAGATGATCGTGCTTTTGTAAAATATGATGAAACAAATAGAAAATATGATGGTCTGACTATTAATAGAAAGGTAGGTGCGGAATTAGCATCTGAATCTTCTTCAACTAATCCAGCAACAGTATATCACCTAGATCCTGGAGCAGTCTATAGGTATGATTGGAGAACAAGTCATATTAAAGTATCTAATGATGCTGTAGTACAGATTGTTTCTGTATTTGCTATTGGTTTCCACAGTCATTTTAATATGTTGGCTGGTGCTGATGCATCTATTACAAACTCTAACTCTAACTTTGGACAGTTTGCTCTTGCTGCTGACGGATTTAAGAAAGAGGCATTTGAGAAGGATAATAAGGGATTTATAACTTCTATTATTACTCCAAGAGCAGTTGTTACTAGTGATCAAAAGATAGAATGGTTACAAATAGATCCTACTAAGACTGCTAGTAATACTGAAGATCCTGATAATAGATTATATCTTTTAGGACAAACTAAATTAAGTATTAAACCAACTGATATTGCTCAAGGATTTAGAATTGGTGCAAGAGTTGGTGAAAAGGTTTATATTGATAATGATACAGCAACTCCTTATGAAGCATCAATAGTGATGACTAAGAAGAATCATAATGATCCTTCTCTTAATACTGCTATTAATGCAACTACATCATCATCTGAGAAGATGGTTGAAGCTAAGCATACAGATGCTTCAAATTCATCAGATCCATCAGTGTTTAATGTTGTTGATAATAATCATGATTTTAGTAATGGAGAAAGTGTAAGAATTATATCTGAGAGTGGTGATTTACCAGAAAATATAGATCCACATAAACTTTATTATGTTATTACTAATAAGGTAGGAGATCAAGGTGATTCTTCATTAGGTGTTGGGCAACTTAGAATAGCATCTTCTTATACTAATGCTACTTTAGCAACTCCTGTTTATATTAAGTCAATTTCTGATACTAATACTACATATAAGATTATTAGTAGAGTATCTGATAAAAGACCAGGTGATATTGGACATCCAATGCAATGGGATGGAAGCCAATGGTATGTTTCAGTAAGTTCTACTGGTAATACTATTAAATCTAACATTGCATCTATAGATAATGAGAATATTTCATATGTTCTTAGAAGAGATGATGATAGAAGTTTAGATGAGAAGATTTATAAACTTAGATATGTTGTTCCAAAAGAACTTGATAATGGTAGAGATCCAATAGATGGATTTGTAATTCAAGATTCTAGTTCAACTAACGTAAGATTTAATAGTGATTTTACTGAAAATTCTATAACTAAGAAAGATTATGATTTTGATAGAAATACTAGATTTATATCATTCATTACTAAAAATGATACTAATTCTAGGGTTACAGTCAGATCAGATAAATCACATAATCTAAAAGTTGGTGAGCAGATTGTTCTTAAGAATATAACCAGTAGCACTAATACTACTGCTGTTGATGATAAGGGATATAATGGTACGTTTGAAGTTACTGATGTAGTTGATGAAAAAACATTTAAGTATTCATATACTGATGTATATGGTATAACCCATAATGTAGGTATCTATTCAAATGACACTCATACCAGATCAACTTTATTGCCTAGATTTAATAGAAATGATCATAAAGGTAATTACTTTATCTATAGAACAGAAGTAATTACACCATATAAGAAAGATATTCAAGATGGTGTTTATCACTTATTCGTGTTGAATGGTGCAAATGAGATTAATGAAACCTCAAGTGAATTTACTAAGTTAAGATATAATCAGAGTATTACTGATTTATATCCACAATATGATAGGGATAACATTGTAGATAATCCTCAAGCAGCAACTACTTATGCTAAGAGACATCCTATTGGTGAAGTAGTTACTAATGATCTTAAGAAAAGTGTTACAAGAGAAGCTACTAATAAGTTTCTTGAAACATTTGATGTAACAAATACTATTACCAGTATAACTGATAATACTACAACTGCTATATTAAATTTTAATAAAGAGCATAATATAGGTGCAATTAAGTACTTACCTGCTGTTAATAGTGGTGGAAATAGTGGTCATACTGATGGTACATACTATAATATTAAACTATTCAATACCAATGCTGCACCTGCAAGTGCTATTTGGGATGGTGCAACAGCAACAGTAGTTGTTAGTGGAGGAGCAATTACTTCAGCAACTCTTAGTGAGGGTGGTGCTGGATATACTAATGGTGAAACATTATATTTTGATAGTTCACCAACAAACGCTGGTGGTATTGGTGGATCTCCTGGTGCTAATGTTACTATTGCTACTGCTAATATTTCAATAGCAACATCAAATTATGTTCAAGTAACTGGTATATCTACAGGAACGGATGGTTATTATAGAATTGATGCTGTAAATAATAAAACTGCTGTTCAAATTAAGAAAACTGCATCTGATGTAATCATAGTTGGACAACAGGTAGTAGATTTAGGTCCTGTTGTGGAAGTTTCAAGTGTTGGAACTCCTGCAACAGTTGAAGGTATTACTAGAGTTGAATTTACTTGTACAGGAAGACATGGATTAGTTAAAGGTAATTCACTTACTATAACTGATACTAGTAATGCTAAGGTTGGTGATTTTATTGTTGATTCTATTGATGGTGTTGATAAATTTACTGCCATTACTACTGGAGTAACAGTAACTTCTGCCAAATATGCATTAAAACATGGTCTTTCTTCTAATGAAGCAATATCAAGTAAGGCAGGTGAGAATCTTGATGTAAGAGGATTATCAGTATTTGATCATGAAACCTTACTTGTTGCGGAAGCAAGTGGATTAGGATCAGGTTCTGCAACGTTTAAAGTTACTTTACCTGATGGCAGTACAACTGCTGATTCGATTAAGGGTAGATTCCCATTAGGATCATATATTCAAATTGAAGATGAAATTATGAGGGTATCTAATAGTGCCCTTAGTGGTTCTAATGATACTATAAGTGTTATTCGTGGTGCTTTAGGTACATTAGCAACTGATCATGCTAATGGATCTTTAATTAAGAAGATTAAACCATTATCTGTTGAATTAAGAAGACCATCTATATTAAGAGCATCTGGTCATACATTTGAATATCTTGGTTATGGTCCAGGTAACTATTCAACTGCACTTCCACAACTTCAACTTAGAACACTTAGTGAAAGGGAAGAGTTCTTATCACAATCTCAAGAAACTTCTTGTGGTAACGTAGTTTATACTGGTATGAATGATAAGGGTGATTTCTATATTGGAAACACTAAGATTTCTTCTGCTAGTGGTGAGCAAATAACATTTGATATTCCAATTCCAACAGTAACAGGTGAAGATCCTAATAGATCTAGTGTTGTATTTGATGAAGTTATTGTTAAGGAGAGATTACTTGTTGAGGGTGGTAGTTCTGGTCAGATTCTATCTCAGTTTGATGGTCCAGTTACCTTTAATGGAACTGTTAGATTGAATAAGAAACTAACATTAGAAGCTCATTTAGATGCTCAAACAATTAAAGTTCGTGATGAGACAAATTCTACTAGTTGCACACTAGGTGCATTAACAGTTAAAGGTGGTGTAGGTATTGCTAAGTCTGTTCATATTTGTGGTGCAACTACAATACACAAAGATACTGATACAACAAGTGAAACAACTGGTGCTTTAGTTGTTACTGGTGGTGTTGGTATTGGTAAGAATCTTTGGGTTAAATCTAATTTAAGAGTTGAAGGAAATGCAACCTTAGATGGAAATACTCAAATAGGTGATGGAAGTGGTAATGATCTATTAACAGTAACTGCTAAGATTGATTCTAATTTAATACCTGCATCTACTGGTAAAAATTTAGGTGGATCAACAACAGCAGAGAATTGGAATGCTCTATTTTGCCAGTCAGTTCAATCAGTAGGTGTTACCATATCTGGTGCTACTCCATCTACAACTAAGAACAGTGGTGCTTTAACTGTTGCTGGTGGTGTTGGTATTGGTGGTGATCTGAATGTTGGTGGAGACATTACTGCTTATGCTTCTTCCGATAAGAGATTAAAGGATAATATAACACCTATTCCTAACGCTCTTGATAAAGTTCTTTCAATTAGTGGTAATACATTTAATTGGAACTCAGCATCAAGTAAGGAAGGAAAAGGAGATACTGGTGTAATTGCTCAAGAGATTGAAGCATTAGATTTACCTGGTGTAACCACTATTAGAGATGATGGTACACACGCTG
>MDSY01047011.1_pt1 | contig 12729 bp, 9 predicted proteins | sample 811131 | NCBI WGS metagenome assembly MDSY01 (sample SAMN05326643, study PRJNA326480) | marine metagenome | isolation source: seawater | place: Atlantic Ocean: South West | collected 2010
AAAAAAAGTGAATATTTATAGATGGGAACCATCTAATGATCAAAATCCAAGAATAGATACTTTTGAAGTTGACATGAATAATTGTGGTCCAAAAGTTTTAGATGTGTTGTTTAAAATAAAAAATGAAATTGATTCTTCGTTAACTTTTAGAAGATCTTGCGCTCACGGAGTATGTGGTTCATGCGCTATGAACGTCGATGGTGTGAATACGTTGTCTTGTATTAAATCTCACACCGACATAAAAGGAGAACTAAATATTTATCCTCTTCCCCATTTAAAAGTTATTAAAGATCTAATTGGTGATTTAACTGGTCTTTACAAACAGTATGAATCTATTCAACCTTGGTTAAAAACGACACAAACAGGAAAAGAAAAACAAGAAATTTTACAATCTGAGAAAGACCGATCAAAATTAGATGGTTATTATGAATGTATACTTTGCGCGTGTTGCTCAACATCTTGTCCTAGTTATTGGTGGAATGGAGATAAATATTTGGGCCCTGCAGTATTATTACAAGCTTATAGATGGATAAACGATAGTCGTGATGAAGAAAAAAAAGAGAGGCTCAAAAAAGTTGCCGATGAACTAAAACTTTATAGGTGTCACACTATCATGAATTGTACCAATTCATGTCCAAAAGGCTTGAATCCAGCTAAAGCTATTGGCTCAATTAAAAAAATGCTTGCAACAAACTAAAAGCTTAATTATTCCATTACACGTATGAATATCATTGAACACTTTGTAAATGGGAAAAATTTCTCAGGAGACTCAAAAAAAACATCAAAAGTTTTCAATCCTGCAACTGGTGAGCAGTCAGCTGATGTAAGACTAGCTTCAAGTAAAGATGTAGACACTGCAGTAGAAGCAGCTAAAACGGCATTCGTTTCTTGGTCAAAAAAACCTCCTCTTCAGAGAGCAAGAGTGATGTTCAAGTTTAAAGAATTAATAGAAAAAAATTTTGAAGAATTAACTAAGATTATTGTCTCAGAACACGGGAAAGTATTTGATGATGCAAAAGGTGAAGTTACGAGAGGATTAGAAGTTGTAGAATTTGCCTGTGGAATACCACAGCTTTTAAAAGGAGAATTTACTGAGAATGTTGGTACGGATGTTGATAGCTGGTCTTTAAGACAACCACTTGGAGTTTGTGCTGGTGTCACCCCTTTTAATTTTCCTGCAATGGTTCCCATGTGGATGTTTCCAGTTGCTATAGCGTGCGGAAACACTTTTATTTTAAAACCATCAGAAAAAGATCCTTCTTGTCCAGTCAGATTAGCAGAATTGTTTTTAGAAGCAGGATTACCGAAGGGCGTATTTAATGTTGTAAATGGAGATAAAGAAGCTGTTGATGCTGTAATTAATAATAAGGACATAGCAGCTGTCAGTTTTGTTGGATCAACACCGATTGCAAAATATATTTACGAAAATTGTGCAAGGAAAGAAAAAAGAGTTCAAGCATTAGGTGGAGCAAAAAACCATGCTGTTATTATGCCCGATTGTGACTTAGATCAAGCAGTGAATGGCTTGATGGGAGCTGCCTACGGATCAGCTGGAGAACGATGTATGGCACAATCGGTCGCTGTCGCTGTTGGAGGTGTAGGAGATAAATTAGTTGAAAGCTTAGCCAAAAAAGTTGAAGCCTTAAAAGTTGGATCAGGTATGGATAATAAATCTGAGATGGGACCACTCGTTACGAAGGAACATTTAGAAAAAGTAAAAGGTTACGTTGATATTGGTATCAAAGAAGGTGCTAAATTAGTTGTAGATGGTAGAAATTTAAAATTACAAGGTCATGAAAATGGATATTATATCGGTGGCTGTTTATTTGACCAAGTTAAAAAAAATATGAGAATTTATAAAGAAGAAATCTTTGGACCTGTTTTGTCAGTAGTGAGAGCAAAAGATTTTGAAGAGGCTTTATCTCTTGTTAATGAACATGAATTCGGAAATGGTGTAGCAATTTTTACTAGAGACGGAGATGCTGGGAGAACATTTGCTAGTAAGGTACAGGTAGGAATGGTTGGCATCAATATTCCCATTCCTGTTCCCATGGCTTTTCATAGTTTTGGCGGATGGAAGAGATCATTATTTGGAGATCAGCATATGCATGGTCCAGAAGGAGTTAGATTTTATACAAAATTAAAAACTATTACATCAAGATGGCCGTCAGGCTTAAGATCTGACCCAGAATTTGTGATGCCGACAATGAAATAAAAATGAAAAAAAAAATATCACTTATAGGAGCTGGTCAAATCGGTGGAACACTTGCTCACCTAATAGCCTTAAAAGAATTGGCGGATATAGTATTATTTGATGTGGCAGAAGGAATTGCAAAAGGGAAGGCCTTAGATATAGCACAATCATCCTCAGTTGATGGTTTTGATGTTGAAATATCAGGGACCAATAAATATGAAGATACAAAAAATTCAGATGTTATAATTATTACCGCTGGTGTTCCTAGAAAACCAGGCATGACAAGGGACGATCTTCTAGGAATAAATTTAAAAATTATTAAACAAGTAGCAGAAGGAATTAAAAACACTTCGCCTAATGCTTTTGTTATCTGTATTACAAATCCACTAGATGTGATCGTTATGGCTTTACAAAAATATTCTGGATTGCCAAAAAATAAGGTCATTGGTATGGCCGGTATTCTTGATACATCAAGATTTAAATATTTTTTATCTCAAGAATTAAAAGTCCCTGTTAAAAAAATAGAATCTTTAGTTTTAGGTGGACATGGAGATACAATGATTTCAATGTTAAACCATACAACTGTAGAAGGAAAAGCAGTATTAGATTTAGTTAAAGAGGGAAAACTAGATAATAGTTCCTTAGAAAATATTGTTCAAAGAACTAAAAATGGTGGAGCAGAAATAGTTAAATTACTAGAAAAGGGCTCAGCATTTTATGCACCTGCTGCATCAGGTGTTGAGATGGCAGAGAGTTATTTAAAAGATTTAAAAAAACAATTGCCCTGTGCAGCATATCTTAATGGTGAGTACGGTATTAACAATCTTTATGCAGGTGTTCCAGTTGTAATCGGTAAAGAAGGTGCTGAAAAAATAATAGAACTTAACTTGACTCAGCAAGAAGAAGAAAACTTTCAAAACTCTATCAATGCAGTTAAAGAACTTTTTCAAGCCGCAATAAAAATAGACTCCAATTTAAAAAATTAAAATTCTTTAAGTGAAAAAAAAAATATTTTTAATTACATTTATAATTCTAGTCAGTATATTTGCTGGCTACGAAAATCCAAAATTAATTGAAAATCCTAAAAGTTATATTAATTATTTTTTAAAAAAAATTGGAATAGTTGAAAGTTTTATTATTTCAAAAAATAAAGAAAATAATGAAGTACAAAAAGAGGAAAAACCATTAGAATTTTTTGCAAACTCTTTTATAGTAGAATTAAAAAAAATTAGATCAATCAAAGGAAAAACAGCTTCAGTTATTTTTGAAGAAAATTCAAATTATAGAATTTTCACTCAAAGTGGGTCCGATTTAAGCAAAGATCAAGTAGTAGAAATGAATCTGCCAATTGATTTTACTTTAGAAAATGAAGGTGGGGTAAAGAGCGTTATATCTATAAATGAAAAATATTATGCTTTAATTTCTAGAAATTCATTTGGATGTCATCACGCTAGTTTAATTAAATTAGATAACCAAAAAATTATTTTAGATAGCAAGTGTATTAAAGATGTTGAAAATATAAATTTCGCAGGTCTAGGTGGTGGTTATGTTTTTAAAGATAACAGCTTACTTTTATCTGTTGGTACGCCAACACATTTCTCAGATGAAATTGATTTACTAGCGCAAGAAAAAGACTCAATTTTTGGAAAAATTTTAGAATTTAAAGAGAGCGAATTACAAAATACTACTCAGGTTGTTTATAAAGTGTATTCCTCTGGACATAGAAACCCTCAAGGAATGGTTTTAGTTGGAAAAAATATATACTCAACCGAACACGGTCCAGAAGGAGGAGATGAATTAAATAAGATAGATAGGAATAGTAATTATGGGTGGCCTATAGCATCATTAGGAACAAGATATGGTGGAAATTCTTATAAAAAAAACCATTTAAAAAATAATTTTGTTGAACCTATCTTTTCTTTTTTACCTGCGATAGCTCCTTCTGCCTTAACATCATGTCCTTTAAACTTAAAAAAATATTACAAAGATTATACATGCTTAATGGGCTTAACTCTGAGAGAAATGTCTTTAATTATCTATTTAATTGACGAAACTAAAAATAAACTAATATCTTTTGAAAAAATAAAAATAGATAAAAGACTTCGACATTTTGGTTTAAATAAAGACGGAACGCTACATCAGAATAAGGAAAATTTTTATATAAGTTCTGATAAAGATGGACTCTATAAAATTAAATTTAAAGAGTTTAGATAGTTAAATTTTTTCCAAAATAATTTGCCTACCCATTCCAAAAAATTTAGGAAGTAAACCCACTAAAATTTTATCTAAAATATTTAATATTTTTAAAAAAAAATCATTTAAAGGAATATAAAAAGTTTTTGAAGAAACTCCACCAGAATTTAAAAAAACTAAACACTCATATATTTTTTGATGTCTTATTTTGAATTTTGAACCTAATTTTTCTTCGAATTTAATTTGGTCATCAAAAACTAAATGAGGAACCGCTATATTGCCAGCCCATATATCATTTGTATCAGACATTGGTTCTTTTTCAGACCAAACATTTTTTGTAAAATCAAAACCTTCATGTCTCATTATGATAGTTATTATTTGAAACACAATCGAACAGTATGCTTCTTGTATTATCAATTTTCCACCTGGCTTAAGGAGCCTATACATTTCACGAAAAAATTTATTTGGAAAAGGAACATGGTGAACCATGTTTGAAGCAATTATGAAGTCATACGAACTATTAGTTAATTTAGTATTTTGAGAATCAATATTTTTGTGATCTAAGTGATCGTTATCGGCTAAGTCACTTATCTTAAAATTCTTATTTAAAATGAATTCTTTCGAAAAACCAGCACCGGCGCCAACTTCTAGACCTATGTCATCTTCTTTAATAAATTTCTTCATCCACTCATATCTCTTCTTTAACAAAAAATATAAATTCTTATTTTTTCTTTGATTAAAAGAATCAATAGCATTTCTAATATTTCCAGTTTTATTCATACGATTAGTATGGGCTTCAAAGTGTACCTTATTGATAATTCTAATCATTTTTTTTAATATTATTCGCTAATTTTCAGTGAAATTAAACATCTCTATAGTATATATATTTTTAAGATTTGTAATTAAAAATTAGTAAAAAATAAATTTATGAAATTAAATTATTTAACACTTAAAAATAAGTATTTAAGATTTTTTGATGAAAATGAGGATTATTTTAACTTTATTATTACCGATGTGATGTTTGGATACAAAGAGATTTATCAATCTATAATTAATAATAATATTAAATCAGTTTTAGAAGTCGGTTGCGGTACAGGAATTTTAATTAGTGAATTGAAGGAAAGATTTCCAGAAATTAAATTTACGGGTTTGGATCCAAATGAAAGCGGGTTTCACGATTATAAAAATATATCTAAAAAAGTCATTCATGAAGAAAAATCTATAAATATCATTAATTCCGCCATTGAAGCATATACTACCAACGAAACATATGATTTAATTTTTTCATTTAACGTATTTGAGCACGTAAAAAATCAAAATGAATATTTAGAAACGACTTATAATTTGTTGTCTCAAGAAGGTAAAAGTATAATATTTGCCCCAAATTATGATTTTCCTTATGAACCACATTTTATTTTACCAATTATAATAAATAAAAAGCTTACCAAAAAACTATTTGATAAAAAAATTGCTACTCATGAAAATAAGACAAAAGAATTTGGCTTATGGGAAGGTTTGAACCTTAACGGTAAAAGTTCGATAGAGAAGTTTTTAATAAAAAATAACTATGATTATATTTTTGATTTAGATATTAAGGACAGAATGATTAAAAGAATATTTGATGATAAATATTTTAAAAAGAGACAAGGTGTGGCAGCAAAATTAGCAATCTATGGAAAATTTATATTTTTAGATAAATTTTTATTTAATATTTTAAAAATTCCATTTCCATATCTGAAATTAATCATAAAAAAATGATTAAGAAAAAAATTTTTTTTTTAGCAATTTTTATTTTAGTATTTTCATTATATATTAATTACTTTTCTGGGTATGTAGGGATTTTACCTATAGATAGTTTTGCTTTTTTCGATACGGGTTACTTAGTTTTACAAGGTTATCACCCATTTAAAGATTTTTGGATAACAACAGGTTTTCTTGTTGATTATTTTCAAGCGTTTTTTTTTAAAGTATGGGGCTTAGGATGGGGATCTTACGTTTTGCACGCAGCTTTCCTAAACTGTATTTTTGCTTTATCTCTTTTTGTTTACTTCATTAAAAATAATCTGAATGTCTATATAAGCTCTCTATATGCAATATCGGCATCTATTTTATTTTATCCAACTATAGGCACACCATTTGCATATCATCACTCATACTTTTTTTCTATTCTGTCAATTTTATTACTGAGCTTAATAATAAAAAAAAACTCAAATTTATTATGGTTTTTTTTACCAGTATCTATGCTCGTTTCTTTCTTATGTATGCAAACACCAGCTGCTTACATAAACTTGCTAATATTATTATTTATTTTCACTATTTTTCTTAGACAAAAAAATATTTCTAATATAGTCTATTTTGTTCTTGGCAGTCTTACTTCTCTATTAGTATTTTTTCTTTATTTTAAATTGACCCAAGTACCTTTGCAAAGTTTTATTGAGCAGTATATTCTTTTTCCACTCACGATTGGATCTGATCGCATTACAAATAGTAGTAATGCGTATATTACACTAGGTTCAAAATTTTCCTTTAAATCTATTTTTGGTGATTTTAAATTTATTCATGTAATTTTTATCGTTCTATTTTATTCAATTTTTGTTAAATTTAAATTAAGGGTAAATTTAAAATCTGATAAAACTTTTGAAATATTAATTCTTATATCTATTGCTACTTTTGTTTTTATATTTAATCAGCTGGTGACCGCTAATCAAATTTATATTTTTTCATTGATACCGTTATTAGCTGGTTTTACAAATATAGGAGTTAATGAGTATTTAAAAAAAAAAAAATATTTTAATATTTTTTTAATAGCAGTGGTTTTAATAGCTACTATAAAATATCATGAAAGATTTAATGTAAATAGAAAATTTATTGATCTAGAAAACATAAATTTGAATAAAACTGTCGACGGAAATAAAATTGATAAAAAATTTAATAATTTAAGATGGATAACCAAGCATCACCCTAACAATGTTACAGAAGAAATTAAAAATATTAATAAAACTATTCAAATTTTGAGAGAAGACAAGAGGACTAAAATGGTTATTTCTAACTATCAAATTTTTTCTGTAATTTTAGAGGAAAACTTAAACAACCCAAATAGATGGTATACTAGTGGTGGTAATAGCTATCCTTTAGAAAATCACAAATATTTCATTTTTTATAAAAAATTTATCAATAATAAAATTAAAGATAAAGAAATTGACGTTATCTATTTAGTCGATTCTTCTGGTAAGGGAGAATTAAAAATATCAAACTTTAAAAAATATTTATATGATATTTGTTTTATGGATGAATATATTATAAAGAATGTATTATCATCACATACTATAATTAAATGTACATCTAAATGAATATTCATGAACACCAGGCAAAAGAAATCTTAAAAGAATTTGGAGCACCAGTTTCAAATGGAATTGTTATTCTGGCAATAGACGAAATAAAAGAAAAAATTTCACAACTAAAAAGTGATAAATACGTTTTAAAAGCTCAAATCCACGCCGGTGGGAGGGGTAAAGCTGGAGGTGTTAAATTAGTTAAAACTCTTGATGAATTAAATGAAGAAGCAAAAAAAATGATGGGTAAAATATTAATAACCCATCAAACTGGTCCAGAAGGCAAAAAAGTTAAAAGACTATACGTAGAAGAAGCATCGGATATATCTAAGGAATTTTATCTTTCATGTGTAATAGACAGAGAAAGTTCAAAAATTACATTTATTAGCAGTACAGAGGGCGGTATGGACATCGAAAAAGTTGCCCATGAAACTCCCGACAGAATTATTACTACTAAAATAGATTTTGAGGAAGACATCAAGACAATTGATATAGAAAAAATCATCGCTCCGTTTCAATTTAATGAAGGCCAAAAAAATGTAGCTACAAAACTAGTTAAAGCTTTGTATAAAATATTAATTCTTAAAGATGCAAATTTGATAGAAATTAATCCATTAATAATTACAAAAAATGAGAAAGTTTTATGTTTAGACGCCAAGATGAACTTTGATGATAATGCACTTTTTAGACGGCCAGAAATTTTAAAATTAAGAGATTTAAATGAAGAAGACCCAACTGAAATAGAAGCAAGCAAGCATGATCTTGCCTACATTAAACTAAATGGGTCTATTGGATGTATGGTTAATGGAGCAGGCTTAGCAATGGCTACTATGGATATAATTAAGCTTTATGGAAAAGAACCTGCGAACTTTTTAGACGTGGGTGGAGGCGCGTCTAAAGAAAAAGTCTCTGCTGCTTTTAAATTAATTTTATCTGATCAAAATGTTAAAGGAATTTTAATAAATATATTTGGTGGAATTATGAGATGTGATGTAATCGCTCAGGGAGTGCTGGAGGCTGTGAAAGAAACTAATTTGAAAGTGCCATTAGTAGTAAGACTTGCAGGAACTAATTTTCAAGAAGGTAAAAATATATTAGATAAATCAGGTTTAGATATATTGTCAGCATCAGACTTAAATGATGCTGCAAAAAAAATTGTTGAGGCCATAAAATAAATGTCAGTTTTAGTAAATAAAAATACAAAAGTTATTTGCCAAGGGTTTACCGGTACACATGGCACCTTTCATTCTGAACAAGCTCTAAAATATGGAACACAATTAGTTGGCGGAGTAACTCCTAAAAAAGGAGGTCAAAAGCATTTGGGTTTGCCTGTTTTCAATACAGTTGAAGAAGCAAAAAAAATTACAGGTGCAAACGCAACAATGATTTATGTTCCACCAAAATTTGCTGCAAACGCTATTATTGAGGCAATAGAAGCAAAAATAGAATTAGTCGTTTGCATAACAGAGGGCATTCCAGTTATTGACATGATTAAAGTTAAACAAACTTTAGCAAAAAACAAAACTCGTTTAATTGGACCTAACTGTCCAGGTATCATCACCCCGGAAGAGTGTAAGATTGGTATTATGCCAGGAAATATTCACAAGAAAGGTTCAGTTGGAATAGTTTCTAGATCTGGTACTTTAACTTATGAGGCGGTAGCTCAAACTACAGCAAGTGGAATGGGACAATCAACATGTATAGGTATTGGTGGTGACCCTATCAACGGAACTAATTTTATTGATTGTTTAGAATTATTTCTTCAAGACAAAGAAACAAAATCTATTGTAATGATTGGTGAAATTGGTGGATCAGCTGAAGAGGAAGCTTCAGAATTCATTAAAAAAAATAAAATTAAGAAACCTATGGTTGGCTTTATTGCAGGTTTAACAGCACCGCCTGGTAGAAGAATGGGTCATGCAGGAGCAATAATATCTGGGGGCAAAGGTGGAGCCGAAGATAAGATAGAGTCGATGAAATCAGCAGGGATAATTATCTCAAAATCTCCAGCAGATATTGGAAAAACCTTACTTGAAAAACTAAATAGCTAATTAAAAATATTATATGTTATTATAAGATAACAAAATGTCATCGTCGCAAGATAATAATATATTTAAAAAAACTTCATTTCTTGCAGGAAATAATTCTGCTTTTATAGAAGAGTATTATTTAGATTATCTTAAAAATCCAAGCAAACTTCCTTCAGGGTGGAAAGAATTTTTTGATGGTCTTAAAGAAAATGAAGAAATTATTTCTAAAACCTTAGCAGGCCCAAGCTGGGGGCCCAAAAAAAAAATTAAAAAAGATAGCTTTAATTTAGAAGATCTATCAAATGAAAATTTACCAGAAAGTAATAGCGCTACTGACCTACCTTTAGTCGAGGAGTCTGCAAAAAATTCTATAAGAGCTATAATGTTGATTAGGGCCTATAGAATTAGAGGACATCTAGTTGCCAATCTTGATCCGTTAGGGCTAATGGAAAGAGAAGAGCATCCAGAACTAAAACCTGAAACATTTGGTTTTACTAAAAATGATTTTAATAAAAAAATATTTTTAGATGGAGTTTTAGGACTACAAGAGGCATCACTTTCAGAAATTATTAGTATTTTAAAAAAAACTTACTCCGGAAATATAGGCTATGAGTTTATGCATATGGGAGATCCAGAAGAAAAAAACTGGATCAGAGACAGGATAGAAGGACTGGAAAAAGAAGTTACTTTTACGGAGAATGGAAAAAAAGCAATTTTAAACAAAATTATTGAGGCAGAAGGTTTTGAAAAATACTTACATGTTAAATTTGTAGGAACAAAACGATTTGGAATAGATGGAGGAGAGTCCCTCGTACCTGCGCTTGAGCAAATAATAAAAAGAGGCGGTAATTTAGGAGTAAAGGAAATTAAGATTGGCATGTCACACAGAGGTAGATTAAATATTTTATCCAACGTTATGGGTAAGCCTTTTAAAGCAATTTTTAATGAATTTTTTGGCAGCACTGTTGCAGCTAAAAGAGATTTCGAAGGAGACGTTAAATATCATCTAGGCGCATCATCAAATCGAGAGTTTGACGGCAATGTTGTGCATATTAGCTTAACCGATAACCCTTCGCACCTAGAAGCCGTTAATCCCGTGGTTTTAGGGCAAGTAAGAGCAAAACAATTATTTCACGAAGACCCAGAAAGAAGAAAAGTTATTCCAGTATTAATACACGGCGATGCAGCTTTCGCAGGCCAAGGAATAGTTGCAGAATGTTTTGCAATGTCAGGGTTACCTGGACATAATATAGGTGGAACAATTCACATTATTGTTAATAATCAAATAGGATTTACAACATCTCCCAGGTTTGCAAGATCCTCACCATACCCAAGTGAAGTAGCAAAAATTGCCCAAGCTCCTATTTTACATGTTAATGGAGATGACCCTGAAGCAGTTGTACATTGTGCAAAGATTGCAACTGAATTTAGACAACAATTTAATAGAGATATTGTAATTGACATGTTTTGTTATCGAAGATTTGGACATAACGAAGGTGATGAACCTTCTTTTACTCAGCCTTTAATGTATAAAAAGATAAAATCCCATCCCACTACCCTTAAAATCTATTCTGAAAAATTAGTAAATGAGAAGCTTCTTTCTGAAGAAAAAGTAAACAAAGGAGTAAGTGATTTTAAATCTTACCTTGAAAAAGAATTTATCGAATCAAAAAATTATAAGCCAGAATTAAAATGGTTCGATGGAGTTTGGTCAAGATTTGTTCCTACACCTGGAAAAGATAGAAGAGGGGTTAGTGGTGTAAGCAAAGAAAAAATCAATTTAATTGGAAAAAAAATTACTACTTTACCAAATAATTTTAACATACATAAAACATTAAAAAAAATATTTGAAAATAAACAAAAAATGTTCACGAATAACTTTCCTATTGACTGGTCAACAGCAGAGTCGTTAGCGTTTGGGACTCTCTTGGAAGAAGGTTTTTCTGTTAGATTATCAGGTCAAGACTCTGGAAGAGGTACTTTTAGCCAGAGACACTCTGTACTAAGAAATCAAGATAGTCATGAAAGGTATATTCCTTTAAATAACATTTCAAAAAAACAAAAAAAGTTTGAAGTAATAGATACACTTTTATCTGAACTTGCAGTATTAGGTTTTGAGTTTGGGTATTCTCTATCAGAGCCAGAAACATTAGTTTTATGGGAAGCTCAATTTGGTGACTTTGCTAATGGTGCACAAATAATTATTGACCAATTTATAACCTCAGGTGAATCTAAATGGGGAAGAGCTAGCGGTTTAGTAATGTTATTACCTCATGGTTATGAAGGTCAAGGCCCGGAACATTCCTCTGCAAGACTAGAAAGGTTTTTACAACTATGTGCACAAGATAATATTCAAGTAGTAAACTGCACAACACCAGCTAATTATTTTCATGCATTGAGAAGACAGATGCATAGAGAATTCAGAAAACCATTAATAATAATGACACCTAAATCTTTGCTAAGACATAAACAATGTGTTTCAAGTGTAGACAATTTTGCAAAAGATACATCTTTCCATAGAGTTTTACCTGACCGCGCTTACACAAATGAATATGGTTTAATTAAACTTAAACGAGATAATCAAATTAAAAAAGTAGTAATCTGTTCAGGAAAAATTTATTTTGATTTAGTTGATGCCAGAGAAAAAACAAGAAATAGTGAAGTTGTTTTTATACGCTTAGAACAAATTTATCCTTTTCCAGTAAAACGCCTAGGAAGAGAATTAAAACGATACGCTAAAAATGCAGACTTTTATTGGTGTCAAGAAGAGCCACAAAATATGGGAGCATGGAACACCGTTAAACACTATATTGATAGAACTCTAGAAATTATCAATTACGGCAAGAAAGATGTTGAGTATATTGGAAGAAGACCATCAGCTTCTACAGCGACAGGAAACCTCAATAAACACCTTGCACAACAAAAAGAAATATTAGAAAAGGTTGTTGGAAAAATTAATTAATGTCTGATCATATATTAG
>MDSY01083780.1_pt1 | contig 12726 bp, 14 predicted proteins | sample 811131 | NCBI WGS metagenome assembly MDSY01 (sample SAMN05326643, study PRJNA326480) | marine metagenome | isolation source: seawater | place: Atlantic Ocean: South West | collected 2010
GAACTGTGCTCAAGGTTTTGGGTTGGAGAGTGATTGGTAAGGTGCCAAATGTTAATAAACTCATAGTGATCGGTGCACCACACACGTCTAATTGGGATTTTGTTTTAGCGATGGCTACGCTGCTCGGCCTTAACATAAAAATGTATTGGATGGCTAAACATACAATCTTCAAACCAGGATTCAAAAGGTTACTTTTTTGGTTAGGTGGAATTCCGACCAACCGTTTAAATCCTGAATTGATTGTCAAAAATATAACTGAGCTGGTGGACAAAGAGGGTTCTTTTGTCTTGGGTTTAACACCAGAGGGGACCAGGAAAAAGGTTAAAACTTGGAAAACTGGATTTTTAAGATTTTCTAAAAATCTAGAATGCCCGATTTTAATGGTAGGACTTAATTTCCCTAAAAAGCTTGTCATTTTGGGAGAAACATTTATACCCTCCGGAGACAATGATAGCGATCTGAAAAAAATAAAGCGCTACTATGAGCAATTTGAAGGGAAAAATCCGAGCCAATTTTAAATTTCACATCATCAAGCAAATACTTTTCCTATTTTTTTATATAGTAAATCCAGTAAACTTAAAGACATAAAATGCGTTAAGGACAGGATATATGACTTCTGATTACTCTAAATTATCGAAATATTTAATAGTGGGAGCTTCATTTACTATTGTTGTCTCGGGTTTAAAGATTGCTGCTCCTATCTTTGTACCTTTCTTACTAGCTATTTTTATTTCAATTTTGGTTTCCCCAATGCTCAAACTTTTAAAGAGCAAAGGACTGAGTAACGGTATCGCAATACTAATAATAATTGCATTGATTGGTTTAGTAGGTTTATTCATTGGTTCGATTTTGGGGGCATCAGTCGCTGATTTTAGGCAAGACTTACCCGAATATAGCTCAAAACTGTCACTTATCAGTATGCAAATACAACAAGGCCTTGCGAACATTGGATTGGTGATTGACAAGGATCAATGGAGCGAGAGCTTTAACCCGAGTATTCTTTTAGCGGCGGTTGGAAGTTCCCTCACCTCCTTTGGAGGAGTATTAACAAATTCATTTTTGATCTTGCTAACCGTGGTGTTTATTTTGACGGAAAATATAACTTTTTCTGAGAAGCTAAAGAATGCAACAGGTAAAAAGGATGGGCAGCTTTGGCTACAAAACTTTGCGACTAGCGTCCACAGTTATATAGCGATAAAAGGGTTTGTTAGCTTACTTACGGGTTTTCTTGTCTTCGTGCTTTTAAAACTTATTGGAGTGGAGTATGCGGTTCTCTGGAGTGTAATCGCTGTTTTGTTGAACTTTATTCCGACAGTTGGCTCTATAATAGCGGCAGTCCCACCAGTATTATTATCACTCGTTCAATTATCGGTCCCTGATTCTATATTCGTTCTTTTAGGCTATTTAGTAATTAATTTGTTTGTCGGTAATTATATTGAGCCGCGATGGATGGGCAAGGGTTTGAACTTATCACCATTTGTGGTTTTTGTGTCTCTCGTTTTTTGGGGTTGGATATTAGGCCCCGTGGGGATGCTTCTCTCAATCCCACTAACTATTTTGGTAAAAATTGGGCTTGAAACTCAGGAGGAGACTAAGTGGATAGCCGTTTTACTTGGAGACAAGTAGCAAGATAAAAAAAAGGGAGGCAAAAGCCTCCCTAGCCGTATGAGCTTTTTGGGTATTACTGTCCCCAGCTAACTCCTCGGTAGATACCACTACTACTTTTATCTGATTTAGAAAGCTGATCTACCTGATACTCAGCTCCTCTGTACAAACGAGGTGCGTTATCTTTTTTAGATTGTGTTTCTTTTTTTGAGTTAGCTTCGGCACTTGGTACCTTAAAGCCTCTATAATATGTAGCCATATTAATATCCTCCAGTCTTCGTTTCGATTAACAGTGTGAACAAGTCCACACCCACTCAACGCGTTCCTTCGGTAAACCATTACCTACTTCCGTCTCATATGAGATGAACGATAATGCGTTCCTTCGCCTAGCGACTACTTCCGTTTATATAAAAATATAAATGAACGAAATAAAATTATTACCTTTTTTATTCATTTTGTCAATTTGGTGTCATCTTTATTAAATATCATTTTACTATTTCTTGGCTAAGTACAACAATTAAAGTTAACGCTGAGTTATAATTTAAAAATCCTGCAATCCATTTTCCGTGTGCTGATGAAAAAAGAAATAATTTTTAATTTTACTGCCATCCTATTAGCTATTCTTTTTGTCAATGATTTGCTTGCACATGATGATTGGCAGCCAAAACAATATTCTGCAACCGAAACATACGCGCCTTCTCCATTGCCAGACAGAGTGATTTTAACTTGGGAAGATAATCCTTCCACAACACAGTCTGTTTCCTGGCGAACTGATATTTCAGTAAAAAGAGCTATCGCTCAATTGGCTGTCGCAAATTCAAATGGACGAGCATTAAAGCCAAAAACATTTCCTGCTCTAACGACGAAATTTTCGAGTGATTTGAATAGCTCTCATTATCACACTGTAACTTTTCGTGATCTGGATCCTGAAACACTCTATGCCTACAGAGTCGGGGACGGGATTAATTTTACTGAATATTATCATTTCAAAACATCAAGTAAGATGCCGAAGCCATTTAGTTTTATATATTTTGGGGATGCTCAAAACGAAGTACGAACGCATTGGTCCCGGGTGTTTCGAGAAGCCTTTCGCGATGCTCCCAGAGCTGCCTTTACACTGCATGCTGGTGATTTAGTTGATAGGAAGTACAGTGATTCCGAATGGGGAGAGTGGCATCAAGGACCAGATTGGGTAAATGGGACTATTCCTGTAATTGCAACGCCAGGTAATCATGAGTATTACAATTATGATGAACGATCTAAAGAGTTATATTGGACCGATAAATCGAGTAATGACATTGAAATTACTATGGTTTCAGTGGCTCAAAGGATATTGAGTTCAAGAAAAATTTATCAAGTTTCTTTTTCTGACAGAAAGGGAAATGTCATAAATATGGAAGTTGGTGAAACAGGAATCGTTAGAAAAGTTGATGAAGGAATAAAGGATATTACGGGATTTCAAAAAGAAGAAGTAATTGGTACAAATTTGTATGGCACGCCACTACTTAATAGACAGCGCGAGATTCCGAGTATCTCTGAGCATTGGCGCCCACAGTTTGCGTTTCCTGTTCAGAATGTTCCTGACCCTGCACTTGCTGAAACTGTCTATTATATTGACTATCAAGGCGTACGATTTATATCTCTTGACTCAAATAATGCAAAGGAGTCTCAAGTAGAATGGTTAAAAAAGGTGCTGGAGAGTAATACGAATATTTGGACAATCGTTACGTTCCATCACCCGATGTTTTCCCCGGGATCAGACAGAGATAATCCTGAAATAAGAAAGCTTTGGAAACCGATTTTAGATGAATTCAAGGTTGATTTGATACTAAGTGGCCATGATCACACGTATGCACGAACTGGTCAGATCGCATCCAAAAAAATTATAAACATTCCAGAGGGTTATGAGAAAGCTTACGATCCCAAGATCGGTACTGTAAATGTAGTATCAGTAAGTGGCCCTAAAATGTACAAAATCACTAAGGGTGCTTTTGCAAAACGGATGGCAGAAGACACACAACTTTACCAAATTATAGATGTCAATCAATCAAGATTACGCTTTAGAGCTTTTAAAGCGACAGGTGAGTTGTACGACGAATTTTCACTTAAAAAACGGGAAGGTAAACCAAATTTACTCGTTGAAGGGTAATCTGAATAAAACTGATTGATTATAAACGGTTTTCGTGGTGCCCAGAGGTGGAATCGAACCACCGACACAAGGATTTTCAGTCCTAAATACCCAAAATTTTAATACTTAAGCCATTGATTTTATTGCACTTATAGTATGCTTATGGCTATGCTTACGCGGCTATTTTTGGTATAATATGCTTACGATATGCTAACGAAAAACCATGATTTTTTATGCAAACTATTCTCGCAAAAACACGAATTAATTTTAATGAAGAAGCTGATTTAACAGCCTCCTCTTATCAAAAATATCATCCGAAACCCAAGGAGTATTTTGTTCGTGATAAAAAGATTAAAGGGTTCTATATCCGCATTTATCCCTCAGGAAAAAAGTCTTATGGGGTGATTGCCAGAAAAGGTGGAGTCGGTGGACAAAAATCTAAATCACTAGGTGATTGTGAGAGTCGTGATTTTAATCAAGTGAAAGTATATGCGAGGCAATATCTCTTCTCGATTAAAGAGCAAGGTGTGAGTCCTTCTGATTTGGTTCGAGATAAAGTACGAGTTGATAGGCTGTTAAGTGAGATAGTCAGAGAGTTTTTAGAGCTGGATAAACGACTTGATATAAAGACCAAGGATGACTATGTAAGGTGCATTAAAAATCGTATGCCAAGCATCAATAGAATGCGCATACAGGAAATAACAACCTCTTTGATAGTAGATTGGTGGAGTGCAAGTAAGGGTCAGAGAAGCGATGTGAAGGCGTTTATGTATGCAAGAGTCATGATGGAGAAGGCAAGGGCAGCCGGGTATATCGAGAGTAATCCATTTATGAATGCGAAAACACTCATAGGACAGTTCCCCTCTATCAACACCAGCACATCACATATTCCAATCAGAGAGCTTGGACATTTTCTAACTACCTTGATTGAGGTGGCTCCAAATCTATCCAGGGTTGCACGTGACTTTATTCTCTTTTTACTTATCTCCGGTAAGAGAAGACAAGAAGTCCTATCACTGGAGTGGAAGGATGTGGATTTTGAAAGAGGGCTTATTACCTTTAAAAATACTAAATATAAGAAATTGGATGTAATGCCTCTAACCAAACTCTCTTTCTTATTACTCAAGCATCGTGATAAGAATAAAGATAGGTCAAATGCTCGATGGGTATTTAATAGCCCTTCAGGTGTGGGGCATTTAGCAGACCCGTTCAAATCCTTTAAGAAATTAAATGATAAGTTAGATTTAGATTTTCAGGTGAGTGCGCATGTTCTAAGAAGAACATTTAGTACAGCAACCAATGAGCTTGGATTGCGTAGTGAGGACCTAGGGAGTCTTCTAAATCATAAGAAAAAAGACGTGACACAAAACTATATTATGGCCTCACAAGAGTTGAAGAGAAAGAATCTAGAGAGCATTGCCAGCTTCATGAATCAACACGCTCAAGACACGCTTAATTGGATTGCAGTTGAATGGTATGACGGTAATGAGGATATGTTCACGCCAACCGTTGAGGAGGCAAGAACTAAAAAAACCTTCGAAGATGAGATGGCTTATTTGCTTGCTGAGAACTCATCAAGATTTAAAGGAGTAGGGCATCATCAGTTTCAGGTTCATGATTAGAGTTAGCTTTGAAACTAGTTAACAAATAAGACAAAACTTAGAAAATTATTTATCTCCATCTATCAACTATTTTGTTTTTTATTTAAATTAATTTAAAGCCATTTATCTTTGAATCTTGGATGTAAGATTTCAATAAGCTCATCAACCGTCATCAGTTCTACAGCATGTGTATACATTAATTTTTTAATATCAGATACCAAATCCCTAGCTCCACATACTTTACTTGCATAACCTTTTTTAGCTGATTTCTTTGAAGCATTCCAAAATAGCTTTCTGAATGTTAAATAAATTGTTTTATCAGTGAACTCTGGAGATTGAGATAAATTTTCCATCAGTTCTCCTCTAACACTCAAAGGTCTGTTTAAAAGAAAATCAGCATTATCACCATGACTTGCGTACATCATGCATAAGCCTCTTATTCTATGCCTAGCAGCAGTTTGATAATCTTTTACATCATTCGGCCAGTAGTTGTCCTGTCTCAAGATTTTTTTCTTTCCTTCCTTGTCTTCACCAAAAATTAAATCGGCATATGCAAAAGTCAGCCACAACCACAAACCATATTTATCTCTATAGGTTTTTATTTTTGATTTTCCTCCAAGAGATTCAGCAATGGCTTTAGCAATTTTAAATTGAGATTCATTTTTTATGTCTAAATCTTTTCCATTATTTACAGAAAGTTCACTCGAATATTTTGAATCTGAGAGAAATTTCGCATTTAATTTTTCTCCATTTACAAAAACTCTTTCAAACTCTTCATGTATTTCTTTTGGAAATATTCCATTTTTAGACTTAAAGAATCGTATTTTCATCAAAAATCCTCCATACTTTCATTTGAAGAATTTAGTTTCTCAATCAAAGGGTTGTATAAATTAGATTTAAACCTAACACAGTAACGGTCAACCAGACGATTTAACCAACGTGTTATTTCATCCTCTTCATCTCCAACTTCCTCAAAGTCATTGATTTCCATAGCTTCAAAAAATTTTTTCCAATCCTTAAACCAACCTTCATCATCCAGATGAGCTCTATTAGCCAAAAGAAAGCCCCCAATTTCAAGCACAACATTGGGAAGAATAGAATTTAAAAAGATTAGGTTGTCAATAAAACCTTGGTCCTCTATATCTTTTGAAATTTCAATTACAGGTTTTTCACCTTCGCTCATTTTCAATCTCCATAATCGCGGTGAAGTGTCTGTAAATCTGGTACCAACAGGAGCAACATCTTTATTATCTTTAGAATCATCATCAATCGATTGTGGGCTTTTCATACTTGCTACAACTTTTGAGTCCGCCGGAGAGATAAGTTGAATGAAATAAGTAAAGCTAATTTCGTTAGAAACCCAATGACTTAAAAATCTTTCATTAGGTAGGGTTTGATTTTTAATAGTTCCACATTTTATTGTTTCAACTTGGGTATTTTTTTTAACTTTTAAAAAAATCTCAAGATTTTCATCATAATTACCTTTTACTTCAAGTTTTGAGATTACAGGGTAGAAGCCTGCATCTGGAAGCTCTTTTCTTGAAGAAAGAATGATGATATTTGCTTGAGGAATGTCTACTCTTCCGAGTGGTTTTAGTGCTAGTTTCAATCTACTTCCTCAACTTTATATATAATTTCATAATTAGACTCAAACCCTTTAAGTTCAAATGAGAAATCTTTTTCTATATCGTCTATCAGAATAACTTTTCCAAGCAGTTTCCCAGAATCTGTTGCATCATTTGAAACACTGTATGAGCAGTTAGTAGCTTGGAAAGAGCTCTCATTAAAGCTCACATCATCTGCATTTACTGCGGGTTTCTTCTGATAAGGATGATGTTTAGCATTAAATCTTACCGAGATTGATTTTGGTAGTTTCGCATTACCTCTAGGGTGAATCCTAAAACCAGTTTTTCTTTGTTGAACGAGAAATTTACTCTTAGTGTTTTTAATATCTTTTTTTGGTCTGATATCTGGATTAGTTTTTTTCTTTTCCGGCAGCGTAAAGAAATTTGCTAGAGTCCTATAATTTACTTCTTGTTTCTTTTCATTAAAAACTTTTGTAAGGTCTAAGAGAATTGATTGGCATAAACGCAGGGGTCTAATATAGTAACTCTCATCATACCCTTTACTCTTTGCATCAGCTTTTTGCTGAGCTCCTGCAATCCACTTAGTATGTCCTTCGTCTTCAAAGATATTTAAATACCTTGCTATATGTGAATCTCTGCAGAGTAGGGCAGCTTGGTATCTACCATCTAACTTTTTCTCCTGACTAATCATTAGCATCCCATTTCGATAATAACCTTCAAATCCCTTGCTTTCACCTTCAGGTTTTCTTAGACAAGCCTCTATATAGGTATCATTATTCTTGCCATTAATTACTATTGGGAAATTAATTTTAATATTTACCACGTCATTGTTGTCAAGAGCAGTGTTAATAATGTATCTTTCTTCAGGTGTGATTAATGAATCATCTTTGATGTCTAATTTGGTATCTTTTTTCAAGGTAATTTCAGCTTCGTACTCCTCAGCTTCGTTTTCTGCTATGGCAGTTGTTAAGAAATCCATATAATCTTCACCACTTTCCTGAAGCTCAGGCATAGTGAATAAATGCTTAATCTGTGTTGTTATTCTTCGTAAATTCTCATGAGAAACTTTTTCATCATTTATAACTGGCGCAAATTGGTCTCTTAAAATTAATGGAGCATATGTCTCTATTAGTGACGCTTTAATTTGGTCGTAGTAATCATCTGGATTTTTGTCCTCATCTATTTTTGGAAAAGGAATAATAATCGTAGTTCCAAAGGACGCCTCTCCTTTATATTTGATATCAGGAACTTTAAAGTCTTTTTTAAATTTTGGTATTAAATTGTCATGAAGCGACCAAATTCCTCCATCCTTTTTACTTTTTACAAACAATGCAGCAGAGTCATAAAACTTTTTTTTCTTTTCATCATCATGAGTATTTAACATTGCATACCCGACAAGATGCTCGCCATCAGGTCTTTTAGTTAATGCAAAGATACATCTAATTTCTGAAAAAAGTGGGAATGTAATCCTACCAACACCTTTCGAGCCGCTGTTGGCTCTGTTTTGGTGAACTTTATTACTTCTTCCCCAATTAAGAACAAAACTCCAAAAATCAGACTTTCTACTATCGAGGGAACCTTCAAGTCCTTTGGTATTTGAGTCTTGTAGCATCAGCCAAGAGCAGTTATTAAAATCAAACTCTTTACTATAAAGGTTTCCCCATAAGTTACTCTTATCCAGGACTTTACGGGCTTCCGTTAAACCAGAAAAATATTCAGACAGGTCAGAGTTCGATGAAAAAAATTTATAATTTATAACAGCATTATTTTTATCGTTATCAGGAGTATTGGAAAAAAAAGCATCTACGGAATTTTGTGCACTCTCTCGAGTTAAAGAAACAATCTCTTTTAAATTAAAGCGTTTATCAATAATATTTTCCTGAGTTTGGTTATTCGTTTCTAACCATTTCCAATACTTATTACTTAAAAACACTCTTCAACTCCATCTCACAACTACTTTTGAAAACTAAATCCTTTCTTCAAATTTTTATTATTACTACTATTGAATTTTTCCATTGTTGAGAAAAGTTCATCCTTCAAAACTTTTTCTATTTTTTTTATTTCGGCAGAAGAGTATTCATAATTAGCTTTATTGGATAAGTTCCCAATTAGGTTAATTGCTTTAAGAGCATTATTGACTCTTCGCTCACCTACTTTTATAAATCTTTCACGTCTGATATTCATTTTGTAATCGTATTACATATTAAATATGTGTGCAACTATTTATTGAAATTATATTTAAATAAAAAAACTTTTCTGTATTTATGGCAATTAAATAGGTATTTATAGAAAAGGGCTTATTTTTTTTGCTATTTCTCTAACAACACTGACTGGCACAGCATTTCCGAACTGTTTATATGCCTGTGTATCACTGACTGGGATTATAAAGTTATCTGGAAAGCCTTGAAGTCTTCTTGCTTCGAGGGGTGTAAGTCTTCTTGGGTTTTTATTCTTCTGTTCAATAAGAATTTCTAGACCATCTTTATAGTATCTTGCTGATAATGTGCTTGTATAAATCGAATCTCTATTAAAAAGCTTATAGCTGAATCCATTGCCTTTTAAAATAGCTCTTTCTCGTCTCTTAATCGCACTTGTCCATAACTTATCCGAAATTGTGTATTTATCTTTTACTCTTTTTTGCAAAATTGAACCTAGTCTAGTTTTTCTTCTAGAAGGCTCAGGAAAGAAAAAGTTTGTATGTTTCCAAAAACCCACGATAAAAACTCTTTCTCTGTTTTGAGGGAGACCAAAATCTCTTGCGTTTAAAACTTGATGTTCAATAGTCTGATAACCTATCCGATTTAAGGTATCTATGATTGTTCTAAAAGTATGCCCTCCATCATGACTTTTTAATCCTTTAACATTTTCAAGAAGGAAAGCTTTGGGTTTGTGAGTTTTAAGAATTGTAGCAATATCAAAAAAAAGAGTTCCTCTTGTATCATCAAACCCTTTCTTTAATCCTGCATGAGAGAATGCTTGGCAAGGAAATCCCGCAAGAAGTAAATCATGTTTTGGGATTTCATTTATATCTACTGACTTAATATCACCATGAGGCATTTCACTATAATTTGATTCATATGTTTTTTGTGCAAATTTATCTGATTCTGATGTAAATACACATTCACCTCCTAACTCATCAAAAGGTATTCTTATGCCGCCGATACCTGCAAATAAGTCAATAAATTTAAATTTTTTAGTCATTCGCTAGTTTTGCCTTGCGTTCTTGCAGCGTCTTCTCGTAATTGATAAGTCTGAGGTGGGATTGCATATTATTAATTCATTTAATACTTAGCAAATGAAGTTTAATCGCTAACAGTCTAGTCCCGCAACTTGACTTTCACGACTCGTAATCAGATACTTTCTTGGCATCAAGAGAAGGATTGAGTTCCTCTCCAACCTGCCTACTCCGGCAAGGTGGAAAAGTGATGCGGTTGGTAGACAACAACAAAAGGAGTTTCTGATGGAACGTTTATATTTTTATCTTATGGTCTCAAAGCTGTCTTTTGTTGTGTGTCTAAATTTTAATTAAATTTGGAGATAAACATGGCAAAAGTAAAAAAATTCATCACAGCAAAAGAGGATGACCCCATCTATCAAGAAGGATGGAGTCTATCTAGTTTTAATTACCGATATTTAAAAAATAAAACTGCGAAAGAGAAAACAAGCACCTCATTGGATAAGGAGATAGCGAATGTTAAAAAAAGATGAGAAGAGATTTAAAGTTTCATTAAACGGACTTAACAAAGTTCAAACACCTTTAGCTGACAATTCCCCCGAGGAACCTAATATAACAAATCAGGATTCATTTCGGGATGATTTGATGATGGATATTCTTAAAGACCACCCGGGACTTACCTATGAAGAATTGGATGAGCAGATGTCTGCATTTGGATTTTAATTGAGTACTTTGAGTTGTATGATAAAAAGATGCAAAGAGTCTATTTAACATTTGTTTTTTCGTTCCTTTTTATGGTGCTTATTGGCAAGTTATCTTTTTGGATTTTTTACTGGTGTATAGGGTATTTTGATATCCAACTTACCTATCAAGAACTTCTTAAATTAGAGGACATTCCATATGGGTTAACTCTATTAGGATTAGTGGTTGGAGGGATAGGAGCTTGGAAATTTTTTAACAAATCTTGACTGGCTGGTCTAAGATAATCTTAAGAAAAGTGGTCCAAAGCAGCTCCTACCCTCGTACCCCCTCGCGAAGCTCACTAGCTTCAAATTGTTTTTTCTTTTTTCTTGGACGTAATTAAAATTATAACTTTAAAACGTCTTCTTTTTTCTTTTTGTGACCCCCCCATATGGTGTTTATAACTATAAAGATTATTAAAACTAAGACTATTTATACCTTTTAACCCTTTAATAAAAAAGCCATAAATGTATGTGTGGTAGATACACATTAAGAAATTCTAGAGCTGTTAAAGACAAACATTTATTAAATATAGATGCTAGCTATAACATTGCTCCCTCTCATGAAGTTTTAACATTAACTTCCACTCCAACTTTTATGCGATGGTCTTATAACCCGACTTGGGCAAAAACACCTATGAACTTAATTAATGCTAGGTCAGAAACATTAAATCTAAAACCTAGTTTTAAGATGGCTAGACGATGTTTAATCCCTGCTGATGGTTGGTTTGAATGGCTTCGAACTGATTATAAAAAACAACCTTATTTCTTTCATATGAATGATTCTTTATTTACTTTTGCTGGAATCTACACTGAATATAATGGGGTTAGAGGGTGCGCAATTATAACCAAAGAAGCTATTCAGAATTTATCTAAAGTTCATCATAGGATGCCAATTATAATTTCTGATAATGAGGCTGAGAATTGGCTTTCTGGAGAGGATGTTTTTGATTCAAAGTTATCGGAGGATATAGATTATTATCCTGTTAGCACTTTGGTGAATTCGCCTAGAAATAATAATATTGATTGCGTTAAATTATTTGATTAAGTTAGAAGGGTATGATTCATAAATAAGAGGGTAACATGAGGCAATTACTACTAATTTTCATAATAATATGTTCCTCAATTTCCACTGCTAAAGAATCTGAGGACGGCGCTGAAGATTTCTCTGATATGTTGAATCCTTCTGAGCTAAGAGACTTTGAACGTATTTATCGTACCGTGATTTGTGAGGAGTATGGTGAGCATGCTGAGGAACTCGCAGAAATGATGCAAGATGGTTCTTCAAGAGCTGAAGTAATGTGGAGGGCATTTGCACTAGCTGAGGGAAATTTTGAAAGAAATCTTAATGAAGCAAGAAAAAAATCCGAGGGTGTGGTTAGTGAAAACCTTTTTCAACATGAGCGAGTAATAAAAAGTCTTAAAAAGCCATCTGTTCCTAATTTAAACGAGGAGATAATGCGGCGAATACTTGTAGATAATGTTTTTAAATATAAAAGAGAGTCACTCAGAGGAAAACGGTTGCAGGCTATTGCAGATGCTCGAGATGAATCGTTTAATTATTGTTTCACAAGATTACAATTACCCAGGCCTTAATAATTATTCTGCTTAACAATCCAAATTTGAACAAATGTTTGAACCCTAGATAGACCTATTGAGGATAGGGGGTGGCATCCTGCCCGAGGGTATTTTAAAAGAATAGTCTTCGAAAAAATAACCCAATTTATGCTTACGATATGCTTACGTGAGATGCGTTTCAAGGGGTGCTATTTTGACAGAAGCCGCGTCAATAGTGGTGCCCAGAGGTGGAATCGAACCACCGACACAAGGATTTTCAGTCCTTTGCTCTACCGACTGAGCTATCTGGGCATTTTTATGTGGACATATTTAA
>MDSY01067827.1_pt1 | contig 12725 bp, 13 predicted proteins | sample 811131 | NCBI WGS metagenome assembly MDSY01 (sample SAMN05326643, study PRJNA326480) | marine metagenome | isolation source: seawater | place: Atlantic Ocean: South West | collected 2010
AACCCTGAAAAAAATAACTGACCATAAAGCTATCCCTATTTAAAACCACTATAAAAATTTACATATTTCTTTGCAATTTCTGTGTAACTGAACTTATTGACATTAGCACTCCATGCTTGATCGCCAAAATGTTCATATTCCTTCAGACACCATGAAATACCATTAGCTAAGCTTTTACTTTCATAGGGCTTTGCGAGGTATCCGGTAACTTTATGGGAAATTACATCTCTCAAACCGCTCGTATTAAATGCCACAACTGGGCTGCCACATGCTATTGCTTCTAGAGCAACCTGGCCAAAAGTTTCCAATCTAGAAGGCATAACAACAACATCAGCCGCCGAATATACAATCCGCAAAAATTCATCATTTTGGATAGCACCAAGACAGACTATATTGCCAAAACTGATAAGAGTATCATCAAAATCTCCTCCAAATACAACAAGAGATGAAGTTTTAACAATTTCTTTTGGCAATAATAAAAGTGCTTGAATCAGAAGATCAAACCCCTTGCGTCGATCGCGATCCCCGCCAGGAGCACCAAACATAATAACCTTCTTATCTGATGCAATTCCTAGGATCTTCCGCGCACTTACTTTGGAATGCTTTCTAGTCCAAAATTTTAAGTCAATGGGATACGAAAGTATGGGAATATTTGAAACATCATCACCAACTTTTGCACTAATTTGGGTGGCAGTCCATTTACTATTTGCAATGCACTGAATTTTCTTGGAAGCGATCAGTGCTAATTTGCACTTTTTAAGGTTATTATCTACTAGTCTAGTTATAAAATTATATTTGAGTGATAGCACTTGAGACTTATCTGCATCATAGTGAGTTATACCACTTACAGGCCAAAGGTCATGCAAAGTCCACACGAGAGGTTTTTTTATTTTAGAGATATCACGAAGCGATAATGTACTACCATTAATCCAATGAAGGTGAACAATATCTGCATCAGATCTATTGATAAATTTATAAAGTCTCCTACCGATTATTCCCAAAGAGAGTGGTTCTGACCCACGTCTATTAAGAACTTTATTCGTTGATCTTTCTACGATGTTAATGAATTTATTATGAAAATAATTTGTAAAATCTTGAGCGGCTATAACTGTATCATCCGTTGTCATTTTGACCAAAACTAGCATTTGAGAGTTAACTCCAGACTTTAAAAGAGCCTGATGAATACGATATGCAGCTCTTGACGCACCTCCAACGGAATCAGAATATGAAATATGAAGAATTTTCATAAACTTTGAAGCTTTATTAATTCAAATAATCTAGAATTTTTACGAGAACTTAACTCTGTGTAAGTACCTTCTTCCAATATAGACCCACTTTCCATTACATAAATTCGGTCAACATTTTTTACTGTAGATAGCCTATGCGCGATTATGATGACTGTTAATTTTGACTTAAGACTATCTATACTTTTTTGTATTGCCACCTCGGATTCAGCGTCTAAAGAACTTGTAGCTTCGTCCAAGATTAATAAACTTGGCCTTCGATAAAGTTCTCTGGCAATCATTAACCTTTGCTTTTGGCCACCAGATAGTCGCTGCCCCCCTTCACCAATTCTAGTAAAATATCCTTTAGGTAAAGCCTCAATAACATCATGAATATTCGACATCTTTGCTGCTAAAATAGCAGCATCAAGAATTTTTTGGCTAGGAGTTTCACTACTATTCTCCATAGTAATATTTCCAATAATCGAATTATCAAATATTGGCGCATCTTGAGAAACGTACCCTATATGTTGTCGCCAAAATTCAGTATCACAATCGTCATTCGGCACACCATCTATTTGGAATAAACCTAAGTTTGGCTGTTGTAAGAAACAAAACAAGTCAGCCAAAGAGGTTTTACCAGCGCCAGACGACCCTACAATCGCAACAGTTTCACCTGCATTAATGTTCATAGAAACTGAATTTAATGCGGGTTTTGTTGCTCCAGGATAGGATAAGTGTAAGTCCTTAATATGTAATTTCGATGTTAAGAAAACACGATTATCACCAGATCTATTTTCTTGGTTTTTAGCCAATTCGTTTATTTCCTCTGATACCAGGTCAATGCTACCCGAAATCTCAAAAATCGATTGCAATCCCATTTGAACTGACATCAACGTATTAAATGCCCGGTAAAATAGGAAAATAGCAACAAGAACAGAAGATATTTCAGAGTCAAAAGCATAAATTTGAAAACCAGCTAAAATTAAAATTAATGTGAGGATTATTGGTTCACGCATCGCATAAATAAATGCTCCAGCAACACCCATTTGGTAATAATTTTTAGAACTCTTTTCAACTATTCCAAGTAGTTCAATCAAAAATTTTGAACGCTGGCCGGTACTCGTAAGATATTTATACCCTTCGAGAAGCTCAATAAAATACTTTCCAATCATTCCATTTAAATTAGCAATATCTCGAGATTTTTTGCTTGTGTAATTGTTGATCCATTTAAAGGACCAATACAAAAATATAGCCCCGACAATTATCAACCCAGATAATTGCCATGTAATTGTAAACGCTATAATTATATAAATACAGGCCCCAACCAAAGAGACCAACATGCCCATTAAACTCGTAAATCCACCCGTAGCCTTATTAGCCTGCTCGTTTACTACATTTGTGAAATAACCTACAGTCTTATGTAAATAGTAACTATATTTTAGGTTAGAAAAATAGAAAATCAGTTCTTTTTTTATGCTAAACAAAAAAACTCCTTTTAAGTAGGAGGCATAAGATAAAGCTGAAAAAATCAAAACCCCCTTAGACAAAATAAGAAAAATCACTAAAACTGATACATATTTAACCGTAAAACTGATATGAAAATAGTCAAAGACGGGTTGCACATAACTGAATATTCCTGAATCAAGTAGTCCTTGCCCAAAATAGATTTCTAGCAATGGAGCTAACATCACTAGACCTACCCCTTCTAGGATTCCAGAAAAAGCAGAAAGAAAAAAAACAAAAAATATTTTATTACCAATATATTTTTTATAAAAATCAAAATAGCTTATTATGCGTTGAATTGAATTCATTATTCCCCATCTTTCTAACATATTAGGTCTTCTAGGTGATACTGATTTGAGGATCTTTTTATTAGTGTCATCCTTTACAAATCAGAATCTTGACTTCCCTGAGAATTATTACAGTTTCGCTCCTCTTGATCCTACGTAATTTTTTTACAATAATGCGCCAATGCATTGGATGAGAAGTATTTATTTATTTGAGTGTTTATACATGGCCAAAGCCATTCCCCAATCTTCAATTGTGTCAATATCTATGCCTCTTGATCTTGGCACTTCATATCCTTGGAAGGCTTCAATTGGAACAGCTTCAGTACATTCTTTTAAAAATTCGCCAGAAAAAATAGCTAGAAGACCAGTATCAACAAACGTTTTTGGTAAATCTTGCGAACGCTTTTCTAGATGCCCTTCAAAGATTGGTCTAAGATCTTGATCTTCAGACAAGGTAAGTGCCCAATATGCAGAAGTTGGTAGCTCTGTAACTAAAGTAAGCGCTGGAAAATTTTCATTCTCTGAAAAAGATTTAGCTACCTTTATATAATCGTTGTAATTCAATAATGGCGCACATGCCGATACAAGCCAAATTTCGTCAAAATATTGACCTTTTTCACTAAATTTACTTTGTACATATTTTAAAACTGACATTAAACCACTGTGGTCATCACTTAAATTTTTCGAGCGCCGGAAATGAAGGTATTCACCACTTTTAGATACGTGGTTTTCAATTTCAACACTATCTGTGCTGACGTGGATAACGTCAAATAAATTGCTAAGTTCTAGTGCCTCTAACGAATAATTTATTATTGGTTTCCCATGAAATTTTTTAATGTTTTTTTTATCAATTCGTTTAGAACCACCCCTAGCTGGAATTACAGCTAACCTTTTGATATTGAGATGTTTTTCTTGCATTTTATGTAGTCTCTCGCATTGTGTAAATTATTGAACAGCAAATCCAGCGTTGTTAGATATGGAATAAATTCACCATGTATCTGCATATATTGAGCAGGATGAAAGTTAAAATATTGTACCTTGATATTACTTTGTTTGAACAAATTTGATTTTTCCATGTAATCAAATGATCCAGTGGGTGAATAGTAATCTGTTGCACCTAAGTCTTTGCAAATTGAATGAATTTTATTATCTTTTTTGCCCTTATTATTCAAATTACTGGAGAGTAAAAATTTACTTTCTATTTTCAACTCTTCTTGAATTAATTTAATTACCGCTATATTCAAATTTATTAATAGCTTATGTTCAACTTCGAACACTTGTTCAATTTTTTGAAAAATATTTTTGAAGTATGGTGTTTTAGAGTAGTTATTTTGGATAGTTTTTAAGTGTTTTTCTTTATTTTCAAATTCATCCACTAGCTCAACGTCACTTATGATTTGGTCATGCTTTCCTTTAGATAAAACGGGAAATGATAACCAATGCGCACCCTTCAATGTTTTTATTTTATTACGTTGCTGCCATGATCTTTTGTTAAATTGAACGTCATCTAAGAAGACAAATATATCAACTGCATCCATTAATGAAAAATATCCAGGCCAAGGCAAATAGGTTGGCTGCATTATTGCAACTTTTAAAATTTTTGTCATAAAGATAGCATCGCTATACCTATTCCAGTCTTTCCATAATCATTTCCATTATAAAACATATATCTTTTACCATTAAAATTTAATACTTCACCATATGCTTGCATATTGTCATCAAACCCAGCAGTTAGATTTTCGAACTCAACCAAGTGATCATACCTTTCCCAATTAATTCCATCATGTGACTCGGCATATCCTATGGTATAATTGTTATAATCATGGGACTTTTTTGAGTACCACATTTTGAAAATATTATTCTCTAAAACAACACTTGGCCTTGCAATAGCGTGTTCCTCTGAATTCTCATAGTTTATACACGAAATTCCGGTCCGCTCCCAATTTACTCCATCTGTTGAACTTGCGTATTTCACATTATATCTTGGGAATGTCTCACCATTTACATCAAACCACTCATCACCAGAAATATACCACATGTTATATTTGCCTATTGGATTCTCAATGATGCTTAACGTAGCGGTCAACAATGGATCCAACTTCACTCGCTCTAGAATAGGGGCACGTGATGCCCGTTCAAATTTTTTACCATCCAAACTTTTTGCAAGACCAACCGCCAGCTGAAAGCGTACCGTTTTACTTTGGCTCCAACCTACATAATATAGGTATTTCTGGCCATCTTTACTCAAAACAAAAGTGGGAGTAACTCCTGAATCGTCAAATGAACCTAATTCACCTATGTCTAAAACTGGTTTTGGAGAAATAAACTTGATGTTCTTGGGATCACGTAGATTCAATTCAGCAAAGCCTATACGGGATCTATTTAATTGATCTCTGGAACAAAAATATAATCTTACCTCGCCGTCTCCCAAATAATCAACTGTTGGTACAGCTACGTGGCTAACCATCCACGGCAACCCATTTTCTATAGTTAAAATTGGACCACAAGATACCCACTTTTGAATAGCATCTGACATTATTTCAACCCTTTATATTTACTGGTATACATAAAATGTTGATTCATAGAGAGGGTAATCATTGCGAATAGTTAAATTTTGAGAAATATTATTTCTTATAAACGTACCTGCCTTTAACCAATCAAGATGAAAAGCTTGATCTAATTTATAATCACACAACTGTGACATAGTATTAAATGCTAGGCCAAAAGTGGTCATTGTAGAGAGCTTTAAAATAGTTTTTTCCCAGAAACTATACATTTCTGCCTCTAGCATATCTAATTTTTGGGTGAATAGCCCATTAACAATTATAAAGTCGAATTCTGCGTTCAGTTTCAAGGTGTTAGATGTTAATATATCTTCACAAAAATAACGGTTCCCTGGAAATTTTTTTTTGGATGTTGACACAAATTCATCAACAATATCAATTCCAGTGTAATCAATCATATTCTCAATATCTCTATTTTGAAGGTACTCATAGTAAGCAGATGTTCCACAGGCAAAATCTAAAATTTTTATTTTACTTTTGTCTGAGAGATATTGCTCAAAAATATTTGTTAAAATATCAAAGCGAAGCCTATTGTCGTCTTGATTTGGCCAACCCATACCTTGAGCGCAATCCCCATGCATTTCAAAACAATGTTTGTAGTGATCAGAAAGTAATTTGTATGGCATGTGTATATAAACTTTTATAAATTAAAAAATGCTAGTCAATGAGGTCCCAAGTTACTGGATCTCCAGCCTTTACATCACGAGTTGTAGTTCGAGATATTATTAAACCTTTAAATCTAGGCTCTAAATCTGTCGCTGGTCTTTTTTCAAATATATCAGTTACGTTTAGTATTTCTCCCGCCTTTAAATCTCTAGAGACATATAAGCCATTCCGCCTATTCCACTTAAACTCATCTTGGTGTAATCTTTTTAAACCAATACCAAGTGCTGCCTCTACTTGCCTAATTTGCAAAATCATTGATTTTAACTCATCGGGCTCCAAAGCATATGAGTGGTCCGGACCATCAAACTCTCTGCTAATTGTAAAATGTTTTTCTATAACTTCAGCACCCATGGCCACAGCTGCTACTGGGATTGCAGTTCCAAGTGAATGATCTGACAGTCCTACACGAAGGCCAAATGCTTGTCGCAATGTTTCCATAACTTTTAAGTTACAATCCTCATAATTAGTTGGATATACTGAGTAACAATGCAACAAGATAACTTCACCACTATTATTTTTATCTAACACTTCAATTGCATCGGATATATCTGACATTGTACAGGTGCCAGTCGATAAATATATTTTTTTTCTAGTTTTTGCAGCTTCACGCAATAAGTTCAGATTGGTGGTCTCAGAAGACCCCCACTTCAAATCCTTAACACCTGCCTCAATCAAAATCTTAAGAGCATCAGTATCAAATGGACTACATAAAAAATCAATCCCAAGAACGGCACACCTTTTAATTAAGGCATTCACCCATTTTCGAGGTAACTCATTTTTCTTTACAATTTTATGAACGTCTGACGCTTGATCTGGGTACAATATATCTGCATTGAACATTTGAAACTTTACCGCGTCTGCTCCGGCTGCAGCCGCAATTTCAATTAATTTGAATGCTTGATCAAGATCACCATCAAAATTTGATCCAGCTTCTGCAATTATATAGGTTTTATTATTCATTTTATAACATCCTAGCAAAATCTAAACTATTGAACCCTGAGGGCTTAGTATTTGTTTGTATATACACTTCTTCAGCTTGAGTGTTTTGGGTTATTAAGGTTCCTGCGCCAATTATATTGGCATTACCAATTTTAGTGTTATGCGAAATGGTACAATTCATCCCCAAAAAACTTGAGCTTCCAATTTCAGAGTCCCCACCTATACATACATTAGATGTTATCCACGTATGATCATTTATTAAAGTACGATCTCCAATGTGATTACCAGACCACATGACTACATTATTTCCAATTTTAGTCTCGTGATTTATAGTCTGACCATCTAAAATAAAACAATTCTCTCCTAATGATACGCTATGATGAATATTATTTGTAGGCTCAACGTAGGATGCAAAACGGTATCCTTTCGCTTTACCCTCTAAATATTTCTTCCGTCTTAATAAATTCAAATTATCGAACCCTAATAAAATAAATAGTTGGTAATTATCTACTGGATATTCTTTTTCTACTATTGAGAATGGTACAATTGGTTTATCCATAAATGAATTCTCTATGAGATTTTCATCATCCAACGTAAAGCCAACAACATTATAATCATGATGCTCGTCGAAATATCTAAAGGCAGTTGAGGCACCACCTCCAGCACCAAAAATAATTATATCATCTACCATTTATTTAGCTTTCTTTGTTTTCAAAGGTTTTTTCAAGTTTTGATCTATCAGTTTTTCCATTTGCGTTTTTAGGAATTTTTTGAACTTGGATTATTGACTGAGGCACCATATATGAAGGTAATTTCTTTTTGAGTTCCTCAGCAATCTCATTAATACTTAATACTCCAGTACTTTCAAAATTAAGTATTAATTTTTCATCTAGACTAGATGATTTCCAACAACATACATCAAGGATACCATCCAATCTAGATGCAGCTATTTCAATTTCTTCTAACTCAATTCTATAGCCTTGATGCTTTATTTGAAAATCTTTTCTGCCAATAAAGTAAAGTTTTCCATCATCTGAATTTAGTTTAAACAAGTCACCAGTTCGATAAAAAAATTGCATAAAACGATGCTCAGATGGATTTGTAATAAACTTTTTAACCGATAAATCAGGTTGATTATAATATCCTACACCAACACATGGTCCACCCAGGCAAAGCTCCCCAACCTTATCAGCGAAGACTTCTACATCTTTTTCATCCAATAATAATAAATCGAAGTTATCACTTAAAAAGCCAATTGGGGGTAATCCAGTATCAAGAAAGAAATCATTTTCAGAAATTTGATAACTTGAGCAAATACAACTACATTCTGATGGTCCATAAACGTTGAATAATTTGGCATGCGAGTTTGTCAAATTAAATAGTTGTTTCAGCTGCACTAAAGGATAACCTTCCCCACCAAATATTATTTTTTGTAAACTACTTAATTCCCCTTTTTCAAAAGATTTCATATTTATTAGGAAACGTAACATTGAAGGAACGCCAAAAAAAATATTGCATGAAAAAAGTTTTATTTTGTCTACTACATGGTACGGTTTCTTACATTCATCAACTGAAAATGGCACAATAGACGCACCAGAATAAAAAGTAGAAAAAATATCGAATATCGAATTATCGAAATAGATAGGGTTTATATGAGTGTGAATATCAGTTTCTGAGAGCGTGTATTCAGTTACAGCCCAATTAATAAAATGTTGCAAATTGGAGTGTGTTATAGTTACACCTTTTGGCCGTCCTGTGGAGCCAGATGTAAAAACAATATATGCTGGATCAGTCGGTTGAGATTTAAAATTGTTTAGTTCTTCAAAAAAGAGATCGGCTATACAATTTGCATCAGAATCAATATAAATACAAATAACTTTAGTCGATATTTTTTCGTTATTTATATCATCAAGGATTAAAGATGGCTCACACAGCTCGATTATGTCTACAACACGATCATGTGGCGCTAGTGGGTCAACAAAACAAAAGGTAATACCCAATTTAACACAAGCCATCGCTGCAGCATATGCAGCAGTATTTTTATGAAGCCTAATGCAAATTACATCTTTTCGTTTAATATCATTTTTAACAAATAAAGCACAAAAATTATTTATTTTTTTATCAAAACTACTATAACTGACAAAAGTTTTGTCATCCATAAAAATAGCTGGACGATCACCAAACTTATCTACGACTTTTTCAAAATCAGCTTTTAGAGAAGATACATATTTCATTGCATTATAAAACCAAACCACCATCTAAATCTATGGAAGTTGCATTTAAAAAATCATTTTCAATAATAAACTCTATTGCGCTTACAACGTTACCAACAGATCCCAATTTCTTTAATGGTGTCTTGTTGATAATTTCTTTAAGTTTTTGGTCACTAAGTGAATTCTTTGTAGACTCAACTTCGATAAAGCCCAATGATAAAGAAACACACCTAATCCCAAAAGGCCCAACTTCTTTACCAATAGTATTGCTCATTCCACAAAGTGCAGATTTGGACGATGAGTATGCAATTTGCCCAGCGTTGCCAGCCGCTGAAACACTAGAAAAATTTACAATTACACCTTTTTTTCGCACTCCTAATAAACTAGAAATACATGATTTTGAACAATAAAAAGCAGTATCAACATTGGTTTTAAATGATTTTTCCCAGGACTCAGCTCCGTGAGTTATAAATTCACCATTACTCATTGAAATTATTGGTTGATTGTAAATCCATCCAGCTAAATTTAATAAAACGTCTGGAACTCCTTCTGAATTGCAAATTTTTGAGAAGGTATTTTTTACATTTTTTTCACTAGTTAGATCGCATTCATAATGGTTGTGCAGTTCTGGATTATTAACAGAATCAAAGGGTATTAAATCTATAGTCGAAACATTAAAGTTTTTTTTCAAGAAATGTTTTGTTATTTCTACTCCCAGAGCTCCACAAGCTCCAGTAATCACAATATGCTTCTTATCCATTAACTAGATACCTGCTGAATTTAATACAGTGTCAAGACCTTTGCGAGATACTATTAGTTTAATATCTTCTTTATCAAGGCTTACTGCAAATTCAGTCTCAATTGCGAGCATTAGTGACATATAGCAAAGCGAGTCCCAGTTGCTCAAAAATGTAAAATCGTCAAATTTCAAGGCTTCTTCGGCAGTCACTTCAAAGACTGTCGCAAGGCAATTACCTAATTTTTCATAATAATTATCAATCATATTACTTCACATTTCTTTCTTACATTGTTTTTTTAATAACTGACGTATCGAGCAGCTTAGCTAACCGCTTAGCTCCTAAACCATCAATTTTATTATATACGCTTTTCCGTAATTTTTCTAGTATGAATGGACTCTTTTGAAACTTAATTAAAGTTTTAATTAAGTTTTTAGTTTCGAAGACATCTGATTGTCCCAAGTATAAACCCAACCCTTCTCCACTATATACTTTACATGCAAAAGCTTCAATCTCATTATTGGCTAATAATAAAGGAAAAGAACCCAACAAGTTTGCTTCAAATTTACTTTGACCACCCGATACGATGCAAATATTAGAACGCACATAAAATTTACTTATATCGCTAATGCCCTTGTGAATCCTAAAAGAAGGATTTTCTTTAGTGGAGGAATAAATTTTTGAAACGTTTGTGTCGGAAAAAAACTTTCCAACCATTACATCAACATTTTCAAACCAACTCAATTCCACCAAAGCGTCAACCACACGATGCGTTACGTTAAATGTATCTACACTCCCTAAGCTTATAAGCAACGACTTTTCATTTCGTCTGAATTGCATGTCCCGCTTTGAAACAAGAAATTCGTTCCTAAATAATATATGTTCAAGCCCACAAATACGATTTTGATTTGATTCTTTCTTTAAGAAGCCTGGACCAAGATGATAAGTATAATTAATTTCATCTGAAAAAAAGTCGTCTAAACAAAGGGATACAGAAACATTATCAACCATTTGGATTATTTGTTGCTTCTCAGAAAAAGTAACTTCCGTTTCTAATAGATCAATAATTAATATATTTGGATTAAACTCCGAATAAATATGATACAGGTTCATTGTGTCATTAAAATATAAAAATTTTATTGACGTATGATAAAAGAAATCTGGCGCCACTAGCTCTATTTTGTGGGTCGTGCAAATTAAAACCTCATAACCAATTTCAGCCAACGCATTAGCTAAAGCAACGCACCTCGATAAGTGCCCAAAGCCTATAGATTCAAAAAAATCCACTCTAACTAATACTCTTTTATTTATGCTCAATCTAATATGGCCCCAGGATAAAACACTAAATCAAACTTTTTTTCATCTAACGAAGGATAAATATCGTATTCTAAGATTTCGACAATTGCATCTGCACAAGAGACACAAATTGTTTTAGCCCCTTGAATTTCTATAATCCTACCTGGTTTTTGAGCCGAAGTGTGAGCATAGTCATTCACTTTGATTGACTTAACATAAACACAGTAATTATTTATGAAAAAATAGGCTGGTAAATACGGATAGCTGTGCACCCTTACCCTACGCATTAACGAGACTACCGGTGTTTGCCAATTGATGTGAAAAGATCGCTCAAAATAATTATAGTATGAACCATAACCTACCTGTGCAGCTTTGGAAAATTTACCAGTCAGTAAATCATCAAACGAACTCTTAACCAAATCAGCGCATTTCAGCATTCCCTTCAAATATAATTCGTGTGCAGTCATTTTGTTATCAATATTAATACTTGACTGAGCTATTATGTCGCCAGCATCAATGTGTGCTGTTAACTCATGCAGTGTTGCTTTAATTTTAATTTCGCCATTAAGAATTGAATTAGGTATAGAATATGGGCCCCTGTATTCAGGTAGCGAGCCTGGATGGACATTAAAACTGCCAATTTTTGGAATTTTCAGCAACTCTTCAGGCAATATTCTGGGATAATAGGCTGTCAATAATATATCAGGCTTAAATTGCCTTACTTTGTTTGTGAAGTTAGCATCAAATTTTGTTATACAATAAAATTTTATGTTGTTATTCTGACAGTACTCAATAGGTGAACTGTAGTCGTATAGAGTGTCTTTTTTTGTTACTTGCGTGATGAACATCACTTCAATATCGGTACGACTTGAGAAATACTCTACCAATTTTACAGATATACCTTGCGAACTGAATAGGATAAGTTTTTTCATTGTCAGCATTTTGACTCCTAATTCAGCCGTCTAAAACCATCATGACAGATAGGTCCCTCAAGGACTTTATTAATATCAATGTGACCATCAATACATTTTTTTAACATTAAGAATACATCAGTTGCAGCCTCAAAATATTTGTCTAAAATCACCCTATCATGAGCCAAAGAGGCAAAAAAGATCGTTGATGCCAGAAAGCCTTTCTTCAACATTTCCTGTGTGAACAGCGTCTTAAATTTTAAGTGAGCATCACTTTTAAAGACAAAATTTGTTAGTGATGGCAAACCAAAAACTTCAACAGGAACACCAGAGGTGTCCGAAAGTTCTTTGAGAAGTTTTTGAAAATAAAGGCCAATATCCGT
>MDSY01076560.1_pt1 | contig 12724 bp, 8 predicted proteins | sample 811131 | NCBI WGS metagenome assembly MDSY01 (sample SAMN05326643, study PRJNA326480) | marine metagenome | isolation source: seawater | place: Atlantic Ocean: South West | collected 2010
AGCGCCTTCTCAATCCCAAACGCGTACGTCACCTCGGTAGCCTTCTCGGTGGCCTCGATGGTGATCACATCCGCCTCGTTCGTGGCCGTGTTGTTTATATTCTTGGCCTCCTCCGCGGCGGCGAGCAGCTCGGTGTTTGCCTTGGTGGTCTCCTGCGTGCGCTGGTTCTTCGCCAGTTCGATGTCCTCATCCGCCTGCTGCTTCTCAGACACCGCCTCGCGGTACTCCTCCGGGAGCTCGACGTTGGTGAGCTGCAGGGAGATCGCCCTGGCGTACACGCCGCCCGCACCGTCGCCGTCGGGGCCCTCGAGCTTGATCCTCAGCTTCGATTCCATCTCGCCCTGGATGATACCTCGTTTGTTCTGAAACGCCACTGTTAGATACTTGGAGCACGAGTGCTGCACCGCGGACATGCCGGCGGCCCGTACGATGGAAGCCCACTTGTCCATGTCCCTGTACTTGACCACCACGGGCTTCACCCACTCCCTGGGAAGCTGGTACTGGAAGGAGACGCCGAACTTGACCCGTAGGCCGTCCTTGGACACGCACGTGGCGTCGTTGATGTCGGCGCTGATCTGTGTGCTGGGGAACTTGATGAAGATAAAGCCCGGGGGTCCGGCGTGAAGGCCGCCCGACAAGGCCTCGTCCGCCAAGGTCTTGGAATGCCAGTCGTACGCGAGGCCGTACTCTGAACGGAAAGGGAAAGGGGATACGCGAGAGTGAGAAACCCGCGGTTCGGAGGGGCGCGGCGATGAGGGGCGGTTTGAGAGCTGGGCGGGGCGGGGCACACACCGGTGGATTCGAGCCTTTTCAGCGAAGTTCCGAGGAGGGAGGCGGCGAGTACGAGGAGCACCGTCGCGACTCCGCCGAAGGAAACGTTCTTGAAGCACCTCCTATCGTCGGAGTCATCCCAGTCGAAGGCCATGTTCGCAAACCCGGGGGTTCACGCGCAAGTGATGGGCGTTCCGTTCCGTATCTTTTCAAAACTAACAATATCTTTTTCCAAAAGCACCGGGGCGCCTTGACCTAGCCACCCACACGCCCCCGGGACCCCACGCACGTCGCAGGGTTTCGGTTCGTACCTTCACCCGTCGTCGCTGCTCCCGCGTGGCGACATGGCGAGGTTCAACGGTAATTCGTTCCGGTTCTCCTGGGAGGAGCAAAAGAGCCACTCGGGCACGTACACGACAATCTGCGGCATCGGCCTCCTCCTCCTGGTCATCCTTCTCCCGTTGTCCTTCTCGTACGTCGAGTACCACGAGTACGGCCTGAAGCAGCGCAAGTCCACGGGTACGGTCGATGTCAGCAAGGTGTACGATTCCGGACGCTACGCCATCGGCCCGGACTACACCTTCATCAAGTATCAGGCTGACGCGCACGTCCTGAATCTCGACGGGCTGTCCGTCTTCTCAGCGTCGGGCGGCGACGACAGCATCGGCCTCGAGTTCGTGCTGGACCTACACATGACGTACACGCTGCAGAAGGACAAGATCGGCGAGCTGCACACGTCCATGGCGACGTCGTACCAGGCCATCGTCTCCAGCCGCGCCAAGGATGCCGTCAAGAACAGGGCATCCATCGACATCTCCTTCACGGACTTTTTCGAGAACCGCGAGAGCGTTGAGACCATCCTGAAGGCGGCGGTGACCGCGCGATGGGGCGACGCCCCCGCGCTCCCGGCGGTGCTGGACCAGTTCCACATCGGCCGGATCAAGATCCCGGAGAACGTCGCCCGGAAGCAGCTCGAGACCAAGCTGCAGAACGAGCGCAACGGCAAGGAGACCTCCCTGCAGAAGGCGTTGGTGGAGCGCGAGCTGACAAAGGTTGAGGTGAGCAAGATCCTGAATGAGAAGGAGAAGACCCTGCGCTCGGCGCAGGCTGAGGCGACGAGGATCAAGGCGAAGGCTGTCTCGGACGCGCAGAAGACCGTCCTCGAGGCACAGTCCACGGGTCTCAAGGATCTCATCGCTGGAATCGGTATCAACGCCTTGGGGAGTACTGATATTAATGGAGCCGCAGTCACCAATCTGGCCAGTAAGAAGGACAAGCTCAAGGTGCAGCTGGACTACATCCGGGCGCTGAGGAACCGCAAGGACGAAACGAACATCGACATCACCTTCTTGAACGGCGGTGTCAAGACATTCACTTAGATATTTGTAAAAGTATGCATGTCATTGTCTCAGTCAACCCCGCCCCGCGCCTCCACACGCTCACCCACCCACTCCCACAGCTGTGCTAGATTTTGAAACTGCCACTCATAGTGTGGGGCACCACGTGGGTGGCTCGCTGGGCGTCGACGATGGACGCTGGCGGGCACCCGCCCGGCGTGCTCCCACCGGAGGTCGTGCTCACGTTCGGGTGCGCGACGGACGAGCCGGCGACGCGCCTGCTGCGGGTCGACGCCGGGGGCGACCGCCTGGTGGAGACCGACGCTCGGGGCGAGACCGTGCGAGTGGTGAACGTCGGCGACGTCGTGAGCTTCGAGGCGCGCGCGAAGGACGACGACGGGGACCGGTGGGACTTTGCGGACGAGTACGCCAAGTGGCTGGACGAGGACGACGTGCGCGAGTGGCGCAGCACGGTCGTCGTCGCCGTGGCGTCCTCTTCGGGTCGCGCTCGAAAGCGAGATGAAGACGACGACGAGGAGGAGGAGGAGGATGGGAGCGCCAACGTCCACGTGGAGTATCGCCTACGCGCCGAGAACGACGCGCGCGCGCTCGGCCACGCGATGCGCCGGCTCTCACGCGGCAAATGGAACCCCGCGCTCGACGATGCAGACGACGAGAACCTCCCCGCGTCCCTCGACGGGCGCATCCTGAGATCCGGAGTGGTGCTGCGGCGGAGCGGCCGCGCGGGCGTGAGCGCCCGGGAGCACGCCGTTCGCGGCGGCGGCGGCTGGTCCAAGCGCCTCGCAGTGGTCACCACGGGCGGGCGCGTCTTCCTGCTGGAGCAATGCGACGCGAGGGAGACGCACGCCGTGGTCGTGTACGGCGCCTCCGTCCGAGTCACCGACGCTTTGTCGCTCGACGAACGTTCCATCGTAACGGTGCGAAAGGGCGCGGCTGACGGTGAGTTCGACGTGGTCGCCGCGGACGGAAGCGTGCGGCTGGCGCTCGCGGCGCTGGACTCGGACCCGGGCGGCGCGGCGGGGTGGATCGACGCGTTGAAGGCATCCGTCGGGATCGGAGAGATGAAAGGCGGCGACGGGTTCGCGGATGAGAACGCGGGTGCTTCTTCACTCGCGCCGCGACGAAGAAGAGGCCTGGACGCGGAGACGCGCGCGGCGCTCGCGAACGCGACGAGGATGGCGCTCGCGCTGAGGCGCCCGCCCCCCCGCGCCGGATCGAACATCGCCGGATCGAACGACGATGAGAAGAGCGACAAAGACGTGTTGGTTCTGGACAGGTACTGGCGCTCGGTGCAGCTCGGGGTGACCGCGCACTTCCTCTTCAGCTTCACCGTGGACGCGGTGCGCGGCCGCGGCGCGACGACGACGACGTCCACGGTGTTACTCAGGGTGGACACCGAGCGGGCCGTCATCGAAGGCTACGCGGCGCGGCGGTGCGAGAAAACCGGAGAGCCGCGGCAGACGCTGGTTCGAACGCTGGACGCGACAGACGCTGACGTGGACGCTGACGTGGATGCTGACGTGGCATCAACAACCCCGCCGGCCGAGAAACCCAAAGACGGACGCGCTCTACGTCTCGTCTCACGTGGCGTCAGTACCGACCTCCCCGGGACGGAGCTCGGGAGGTTCGTGTTCCAATCCGCCGCGGACCGAGCCGTGTTCCAGTCGCTGCTCCGCGACGTTCAATCGGGAGCGTACCAGTCAGCTGACAGGTACCACGCGCGAACCGTGCTCAAACGCGGGCCCGAGGACGGTGGACAGGTGGTTAGTAAGACGCACGGGCGGAAGATGAACCGGCGGCCGAGGTACCTCGTGTTGGTGCCCGGTAAGCTGTTGGTGATGGCGTCGTCCTCGGACCCGACGCCGATCGCGGCGCTGAGTCTGGCGGATCATACGGATGCCGGCGCCGCGGTGAACGAGGGGGTAAACGAGGGTGACCCCCCCGCGACGCTCGAGGTGTCCGTGGGTTCGAGGCGGTTCGTGTTCGGCATGCGAAGCGTCGAGGCTGCGCGGGAGTGGCGAAACGCGATCGTGGACGCGATGAGGACGGGGCCCGACCCGACCGCGCCGCCGTCGCCGGCGGAGCGTGTCCCACCCGTTCCCAGCGCGGTTCCTTCGCCATCCCTGGGACGGCGAAGGGAAGAGGAAACGGCCGAGTCCGAGGCGCGGTTACGGGCGGAGGCGGAGGCGAGAGAGGCGCGCGCGAGGGCCAAGGCTGAGGAGGAGGAAACCTACGCCAAGGCTAGGGAGAAGGCCAGAGAAGCTGAGGCAAGAGAAGCCGAGGCCAGAGAAGCCGAGGCCAGAGAAGCCGAGGCCAGAGAAGCCGAAGCTAGAGAGGCCGAGGCCAGAGAGGCTGAGGCCAAAGAGGCTGAGGCGCGCGCCAAGGCTGAGTCCGAGGCGCGTGTTAAAGCCGCGAATGAGGCGCGTCTCAAAGCCGAGGCTGACGCCGCCGAGGCTTTCGCCAAGGCTGAGCGAAGAGCGTCCATTCGCCTCGAGGAGGAGAGACGCGCCGAGGACATCCAACGCGACCTGGACGCGGCGGAGGCCCGCATCATGGCCGAGGAACGCGTCATGATGCGAAAGCGAGAGCTCGCCGAGCGCGCCGCGGAGGTTGAACGCGCCGAGCTGAGCGCCATCGCGAAGGCGGACGAGCGATACCGTGCCATCATTCGGTCCGAGCTACGGGCCGACGCGAAGGCCAAGGCTGAACGGCAACGGCGCGAGAGGGACGCGATACGGGGCGTGGACGCCCGGGAACGCGAGCGGATCAGAACCGAGATCGCATCGAACATCGAACGCGCCAAGCTCGACGACGCCGACCGCGCCAGAGCCGACGAGTCCGAGAGGCTCAGGGCGCGGATCCAGGAGGAGGATGCCGAATACGCGTCGAGACGAACCGCCTCTGCGCGAAACGAGAGGATGAGCTCGAGCGCCGAGGCTGACGAGATCGCCAGGATCAAGGCTGAGGCGGAGTCGCGGGAGCTCGCCGCGAGGGCCGCCGCGGAGGCTGAACGCGCGGCGGCGGCGGTGAGAGCCGCCGCCGCGGAAGAGGCGAGGGCCGTCGCGGAAGCAGCCGCCCGCGAGGCGACCCGCGCGCGTGACGACGCCGAAGCTAGAGCCCGCGCCGTGGAGGAAACGTGGAGGCGCGAGATGGAGGAGACCAAACGACGGCTCCGCGAGGAGGTTGAGGCGGATGTCCTCGCGAGGATCCAGGCGGAGAGTGCGGTGAAAGCGGCGAGGGGAGGGATCGACGACGCGAGGGTGCACGAGCGCATGCTCGAGGTTGTCCGGACCGAGACCGAGGCGAGGACGCGCGCCGAGTACGAGGCGAAGGAGGCTGCTCGCTTACGGGAGGAGGCGGAGGTTCGCGCGCGGGCCGAGGCTGACGCCAGGGCGGCGGCTGAGGAGGAGGTGAGGAGCATGCGGGCGGCTTCATCCGCCGCGACGACGCCCGCGATGACCCCTCGCGCGTCCTCGTTTTCCGCCCAGGATGGAACGGACAGCATCCGCCGTAAGATCCGCGAGGAGGTGGAGGCTGACGTCGTGACCAGGCTCCGGGTGGAGTCGGCGTCGACGGCGGCGACGCCGGGGCGAGCCGCTCGGGAGCGGCTGGAGGCGCGAATCAAGGGAAAAGTTCGCCAGATGCTGCGCGTCGAGGACGAGGACGACGAGGACGACGTGGAGACCGAGGCGAAGCGGCGGAAGGACGAGGCGGCCGCCGCGGAGCTCGCCGCGGCTGTCATGGCGTCCATGGCGCCGGGGCACGCCGGCAGCAGCGAGCGGTCGGTCGCGTCGCCCGAGGAGAGCCGAGTTCGCCCCGAGGAGAGCCCGCTCCGAGAGTTCGACCCGACGGAGAGGGTCCACCGGTGGGTCCTCGAGAGCTCCGCCGCGCCGTCGCCGCCGAGGAGCACGGGGCCCGTGTTGAGTCCGCCGACGAGCCCGCCGCCGAGGATGCCGCGCGTGGCGACATGGCCCGTGGATCCGCCCGCCCGGCCCGGATCGCCGTCGTCCTCCTCGTCCTCGTCCTCGTCCTCGTCGAGCGACGACGAAACGGAAGACTTCCGGAGCCCCGCGGCGGCGACGAACGCGCCGCCGATGGCCTTGACGTCGCCCCCCGCGCCGGAACCGCCGCCGCCCACGCCGGACTTGGGGTTCCTGGTAGCGTCCACGCTGGCGCGCGCGGGTGGCGGCGTCAAGGGCGGTGCGGGCGGTGCCTCTTCGCCCGGTCCGCCCCCAGCGGCTCCCGCGACGCCCGACTTTGGCCACCTCGTCGCGGAGGGGTTGGAGAAGGGCGGGGGCGCCCGACACGCGCCGATCGACTTCAGGGATGACGACCCGGTCGTACCGTCGCCGTTGGCGGCGAGGTTCGATGAGGCGGCGGAGAAGGAGGATCCGGCGGTTGCGGGTGCACAGGGCGCCGCCTCATCGAACCCGACCGAGGCGGGCGCGGGCTGGCAGAAGGCGAGGCAGCTGAAGAGGACGTCGCTGCTGTCGCGGGTGCACAGGGCGCCGCCGAAGGCAGTGGCGCCCAAGCCCGAGCCCAAACCGGATCCCAAACCGAAGTCAGAGCCTGAAATCGCCCCGGCTGAGGATCCGAAGTCAGAGTCTCTGAAGAACGGCGCCGAGGGGTCAGCCGCTCCGCCGCCGGCTCCCGCTCCGGCTCCCGCTCCAACCTCGAAGAAGAAAGAGAAGGACGCCGCCGCGCCGCCGAAGAAGAAGGGGATGATGAAGTCCATCTACAAGGCGATGATCCGATCAGCGTTCAACAAGGATAAGGAGGCCAAGCCGAAGAAGAGGCCGAACATGTTCACGTCGCCGACGAAACCAAAGTAGAGATTTCAACGAACGTAGCTAAATTTAGAGTATTTCACACCTCCCCGCTCTTGGGCGCCTCGGACGCCTCCGCCGCCTCCCTGTACGGCTTACCCGTCGCTGGGTCCACCATCCCTTCCTTAGTTCCGTCCCATCCCGGCGGTTGCAGCACGGGCCAGTCTCCCCTGCACCCCATCTTCACGTAAAACCCCTTCTTCCCCGGCACCTGCGGATCGTCCTTGACGATGGAACCGATCGCCTCGAGCGCCTGCGCGCCGATCCCCGCCGCCTCGTCCCCGGGCTTGCACTCAGCCTTACTCATCACCAGGTGCACCTCCGCGAGCTCGTACGCATCCCGCTGCGGCGCGGTGGATGGATCGGACTCCGCGGCTTTAACGGCGCCCGCGTCGTCGAGCCAGATTGTGAATTGCCCGAACATGTAGTCCCAGCAGTCGCCGCGCGCGGTGGCGCCCCGACCGCCGCCGTTCGTGCCGACGGTGCATCGGATGAGGGTGCTGAGCTGCTCGAGCACCGCGTTCTCGGCGATCACGAGGCCGGCCTCGCCGTCCTCCTCCAGTATCTGCTCGCGAGTCGAGTCTGTGATTTTCTCGATGAGGTCGGGGGTGGACAGCGGGGTGTACCCCAGGGCCTTGGCCACCTCCTGCGCCACCGCGATGTTGGCGGACTCGTTATCGCCGACGAAGGTGATGGATACGCCCTTGAGGTCATCCGCTATGACGTCGGCGTTCTTCTTCAGCGTCTTTCGCTGCTCGGACGTCTCCGAGGCGGCGGCGGCGACGCACGAGCGATGGGCACGTGAGCGATGGGCACGCGCTTGACGGCCGGGTCGGGCGCCGGGTGCCGCGAGGGGCGCCCTGAGAGACACGACGACCGAGAGGGACATGCGAGAGGGAGAGATACGGCGGAAGATCGCCGGACGCACTCGATGCCCGATGCCGCGGCGCGCGGCTTAGTGGATAAGTTTGAGGGGTGCCTGCTCCCTCGCTTTTTCCCGGACGGCGCGAAAACGATTTGGCGATAATTACGATTGCGAAGATCACGCGGCCCGCGCCCACAAGTGACACGCGCTGGAACTCTCGGACCCCACGACGACACGGACGCACTCGCATCGGCCGTACTAGACAGATCGTCCCGCTCGATCTGACGTAGAGCCACCTAGTCACGGTACACACCAGCGGATCCCCAGCGCTTGTTACCCGAGAATCGAGACAAATGTGGAAAAAGCTCGCTCTGCTCCTCATCATCGGCCTGGCGGCGACGGCTTCGGCGCAGGACGCCGCCACCGCGTCCCCTACGACCGAGGCGATCCCGTTCCTCGAGATTCCGGTCAAAATCGCCGACACGCGCGTCGACCTCGGCCTGTTCGAGGGCGACAACGTCAACGAGGCTGTCGAAAAGTTTGGCGCCGATAATTCCCTCGACGCGGACTCACTCGCCACGCTGAAGGCTGAGGTCACGAGGCGCCTCGTGTCCATCGCCGAGGCCGTGACCAAGAACATCCAGCAGTCCAAGCAGACCAAGGAGCCCCTCTTCGAGTTCCCCGTCGCCCTCGACGACGGCGAGGTCGTCCCGCTCCGCCTCTTCGAGGGCGACAACCTCCAAGAAGCCGTCGCCGCGTTCGCGAAGAGGCAGAGCATCCCCGAGGATCTCGTCCCCGTCCTCTTCGAGCAGGTCCGCGCCAAGGTCTTCCCGGGTGACGCGGCTCAAGACGCGGCTCAAGACGCCGGCGCCGCGCCCACCGCGGCGTCGTCCGAGGACGGGTCCGCCGAGGATCCCGTGTTCAGCATCCCGATCACCGTCTTCGGCAAGGAGGAGCAGCTGAAGCTCTTCAAGGGCGACGTCCTCGGCGAACGCGTCAGGGCTTTCGCGACGATGCACGGCCTCGACGAGGAGACCGAAGCCAAGGTGCTCGAGGCTGTCGCCGAGCGCATCAGGTCCACGCAGGAATCCGTCGCGGCCGCCGAGGCTAACCGCGCCGCCAAGGACCGAGCCGGAGCGCCGACGCCGCCGACGTCCGAGCCCAAGGCGCCGCTCTACGAAATCTCCTTCAAGAACGCCGAGGGTAACGTGTACCCGCTGCGCCTGTACGAGGGTGACGTGCTGGAGAAGGCGGTGACCGACTTTGTCACCGAGCACGGCTTCGATACCACCGACATTCCCATCCTCGTCGAGCAGGTCTCGGCGCGGATGCGTTCGGACGCAGAGCAAAAGGAGGGTAATGTAGCGGCGGGCACGGACAGGCTCGTGACCCTCGCGGTGTCCATGGAGGACCCGGACCCGAGCAAGCCCCCGCTGCCACCAATCGCGCTGCACCGCGGGGAGACCCCCGAGCAGGTGGCCAACGAGTACTGCGACCGGCACGGACTCGACAAGGAGACAGTCGTGCCCCAGGTTGCCAAGCTGCTGGGCGACATGCTGGAGAAAGCCCTCGCGACCGAGGCAGCGGGCGCGGCCTAGGTCGTGACCGACGACGCGTTTAATCTAACTTTATTGTCTAATATTCAAAATTGGGTGTCAATCCCAGAGCCTGGTGAACTCGGCGCCGGACTCGCACTTTTGCACGGCGTCCTTCGCAACTTTCACGCACGTCTCGTGCACCTCGTCGATTGTCCCGGCGGCGTCGACGACGTCCCACCAGTCCTCGCGCAGCTTCCTGAAGTTATCCCTCACGCGCTCCTGCAGCTCGGTGGTCTCGTAGCGCTCCTCCCCGAACCCCCCGCGGTTCTTGGCGGCTTCGATGGGCATGTCCAGGTAGAGCACCGCGTCCGGCGCGAGCAACCCGCGCTCGGGAGCTTTGCACCAGTCCAGGTCGAGGCCCGGTACGTTTTTGCCGGCGGTGAACGCGACGCCGCTGTAGGAGTATCGGTCGACGACGAGGGTGACGCCGTCGCTCAGCGCCTTCTCCATGGCGGCGCGCTTCTCCCAGCGGTTGGCGCTGAACAGTAAGTGGATGGCGCCGTCGTCCATGTCCAGCGAGGATTGGAGGTACGCGTTGATCATCTTGCCCATCTCGGTGGTCCTGTCGGGGTAGCGCCACAGCTCGGCGTTGACCCCGGCGGCTTTGAGGGACTCGACGAGCTTGGTGGACTGGGTGGTCTTGCCGCATCGGTCGACGCCCTCGAAGAGGATGAAGGCGCCTCGCGCGGCAGCCTTTGGGACGGCCATCTTTACTCCGGATCTCGATGCGGGTAGATCCGTGGTGCGTCTGTGGGGGAACCCTGGGCGGAACGCTCGTGGGGCGGACGCGTAGCGCCGGGCGGGGAGCGGAGCGGCTAGGCAAGCCGTCACGTCTGGTTACGCACCCGGGCTTGGAGCACGGGCGGTGTGGGGAGGGTGTGAGGGGACACGGAGGGATCGGCTCGTCCAAAGAAACAGCTTGTTCAAAAAAATCGGGCGGACGCGGGGGGAAAAGGTGCCTTGGACCGTGCGACTGCAAGATCGGCGCTCACGGCACTGTTCGCGGCGCCGAGCAGAAGAGACAGAAACTCAAAATGTCCGGAGTCCTTCCCACCGACAAGTGCGAGGCGGAGTTCGCCATCCTCCGGGAGAAGCGCGCGTACAAGTTCATCACCTTCAAGATCGATGCGACCGGAACCATGACCGATGTGTGCGACGTCTGTCCAGTCTCGGTGAGTGCCAACAACGCGTGTGATGGGCGCGGGAGGCGCGGCCATCCGCGACCGACGCGGTTCTTTGGGGCGACGCATCGGTGAATAACGTCGTTTCGACGCGATCGCCGCCCTCCGGCTCCGACGCGGACCCCGCATCACGTCCCACCGCGGTCTCGTCCGTCCGAGCGCGAGGCAGACGTCCGTTGGCGCGAGAAATGTCTCCAAACCTCTCCCCCGTTCCCCGCACACGCCTCTGACCTCACCACCCGTGTTCGCCACGTGCCACAGGCTGACTTCAAGTTCCAGGACCTCCTCGATAAGCTCCCCGCGGACGAGCCCAGGTACCTGGTCCTGGACTGGAACGTGGAGAACGACGACGGGTGCCAGCTCTCCAAGATCTTCTTCGTGTCGTGGGTGCCGGACACCTGCAAGGCGAAGACCAAGATGCTTTACGCGAGCAGCAAGCAGGCGCTGCGCAACGCGCTGGAGGGCGTCCACCTCGACCACCAGGCCACCGACTACGACGAGATCACCCCGGAGGAGTTCACCTCCAGGACCCTGGGCAAGTAGGCGAACGGCGTCGGAGGACGCCGGGCTGGGATTGATTTTTTTATTTCCACGGGACGTCTCGGGGGGGGTGGCTGGAGCAGCCGCGGGTGTGTATCTAGAGGGCTACATAGAGCTGAATTCAAGCAAGGTTTGCATACACGCGCGGAGTCATCCACGCGCGTCGCCGCGGTCGGCGTCGAGCGTTTCCGCGATTGCCAAAGCCACTTCGGCGACGAATATAACCAAAACAACTCGAAGTCGCTTTTCCAACTCGCTTATCCATCCCGTCGTCCGAGGACCATTGGCTGACCGCGCCGCACGTCTGGTATGATCGATCCTTCGATCGAGACGGAGCTTCGCGCCGTCTTGGACGATGTCCCCCCGGTCAATCACGCGTTCGGGTACGGCTCCGGCGTCCTTCCCCAGCCCCGAGATGCCGACGGTTCCCCTAGCGCGTCCGGGAGGTCCGATAATAACGCGGCGAAAGGATCGGTGGTGGACTTTGTGTTCGCGGTGGACGACCCGTACGAGTGGCACCGGGCCAACATGCGGCTGAACCCGTCTCACTACGCCCCGCACCTCCGCGCGCTCGGCGGTTGGGCCGTCGCGGCGCTCGCGGACGGCGTCGGCGCGGGCGTCCACTACAACACCCTCATCCCCTGGACCAAGTCATCCTCGTCGCCGTCGTCCTCGGGCTTCGCGCCGGAGATGTTCAAGTACGGCGTCGTGAGCGTGAACTCGATGTGCGACGACCTCACCAACTGGCGGCACATGTTCGTGGCGGGACGCATGCAGAAGCCGGTGGCCACGCTGAGCGCGCCGGACCCGCGGGTAACCGCGGCGCAGGCGACAAACGCGAACGCCGCGCTCGCCGCCGCGCTCCTCTTCCTGCCCGAGAAGTTCACCTCACGGGACCTCGCGGCGAAGCTGTGCGGGCTGTCGTACACGGGCGACGTGCGCGTGATGCTCGGCGCGGAGGCGTTGGACAAGGTGGCGAGGATCGCGGCGGGGAGCGAGGTTGGATTGATGGAGATGTATCGAGACGCGAGGGAAGAAATTGGGCTCAGCCTCGCGGGTCTGACCTCGGGACGTGGCGGGGAGGTCTGGCATCAGGACGTACGTCCCGGCGCGAGGTCCGCGTTGTTCGCGACGCTGCCGAGGGAGACGCTGCACAGGACGATGGTGATCCACCTGCCGCCTGATCTGTTGCGGGTGGAGCGGGGGACTCCGATTGGTGAAGTCGGCGGCGTGCGGCTGCCCGACTCGGACGACATGCGGGGTGAATCCGCGGAGATGCTGGTCAAGTTCGAGGACGCCGGGGGTCGATCCGCGGTGGAGTCGCTGAGGGAGTGCATCGCCTGGACGGTGCGGAACTCCAGTGCGAGGCAGCTCGTGGCGGGTGCGCTTGCGACGAGCCCGAGCAAGTCGGTTCGGTACGTCGCGAGTAAGCTGTTCAAATCCGCGGCTTCGAGGTCGAGGTGAGGTCTTGCGATGAGATGACTCGACACTTAGTTTTAGAATGGGTAATAGGCTCCCCTATATATCACAATCCTGAGATGCGTCTCGCGCCGACGCGTTCACCCTTCCGTCAAATAGCTATAGC
>MDSY01071669.1_pt1 | contig 12720 bp, 14 predicted proteins | sample 811131 | NCBI WGS metagenome assembly MDSY01 (sample SAMN05326643, study PRJNA326480) | marine metagenome | isolation source: seawater | place: Atlantic Ocean: South West | collected 2010
AAATTATTTCCTCAACTTGTCAAAGAATCTGAAAACAGTCAAACACTATCGCTATTCTACCAAGGCCTTGTACCAATCTTAATCAATGCAATTAAAGACCAACAAAAACAATTAGAAGAATTAAGAAAAAAGCTAAAAAATAAATCGAAAAAGTAATATTTACTTCAGCTCTTTAGGGAATTTACTACAATATATTTCTGCTGAGCTCTTCTGAATCTCCTCCCAAGAACCAACATTGAAATTAATAATAACTAACCCCGTAGTTGGTAAATTGTATAAATTCAAATCAGTTAAAATATTTACAAAATTTGTTAATCCTGGGTTATGTGCAATTACCATTGCAGAGCTCAAAATATTATCATAAGCTCTTATCTTATTTAAAAGATCTTCTGAAGATATATGATATAAATCTTGATCAAACACAATCTTTTTAATTTTTATTTTATCTATAAAATAATCGGACGTTTCTCTGGTTCTCTCAGAACTACTAGAGTGTAGCATGTCTATTTCTTGTATTAGATTAGATAAATAATTAGAAATTAATTCCGCATCATAGTTCCCGCGCTTATTTAATGGTCTTTCATGGTCAGAAAGATTTGTATTTTTCCATGAAGACTTACTATGTCTTAAAATAATTAATTGTTTCAATTATTATACAAATTTAAAGTGTGAAGTAAAATGACGTAAAAATTTTGGCTCCTTAACTATTTTTATTCCCTTGGCTTTTTTTCTTTCTTTCATAATTTCCTGAAAAACTTCAATTACATAGTCTATATGGCTTTGCGTATAAACTCTTCTTGGAATAGCAAGTCTTACTAATTCCATTGAGGCAGGAATTAGTTCTCCTTTTTTTCCTTTTTTTCCAAACATAACTGAACCTATTTCTGAAGCTCTAATTCCTCCTTTCAAATATAAATTGCAAACTAAGGATTGCCCTGGGAACTGATTAACAGGGATGTGGTTGTAGAGTTCTTTTGCATCAATATAAACTGCATGCCCTCCAACTGGGAGCATTATTGGAACCCCCATCTCAGTTAATTTTTCTCCTAAATATTTTGTGCTTGCAATTCTATACTGTAAATAATCTGGGTCAAAAACTTCCTTAAGCCCTATTGCAATTGCTTCCATATCTCTTCCAGAAATACCCCCATAGGTAATAAATCCCTCCGTAATAATTAATTCATTTCTGCATTGGTCTGCTAACTTGTTATTGTTTAAAGCTAAAAATCCTCCAATATTAACAATGCCATCTTTTTTTGCACTCATCGTACATGCATCAGCTAAAGCAAACATTTTTTGAGCTATTTTTTTATAAGTATATTTTTTATATTCCCTTTCCCTCTTATTTATAAAGTATGCGTTTTCTGCAATCCTGCATGCATCTATTATTAGTGGGATATTGTACTTCTTGCAAATCTTACTAACTTCCTTAGTGTTTTTCATACTAACTGGCTGCCCTCCACCACTGTTATTGGTGACTGTCAAAATAATCCCAGCAATATTTTCCTTGCCTTTCTTATTAATAGTTGAAATTAATTTTGGAATATTCATATTGCCCTTAAATGGATGTTTTGAGGATGGGGTTTTCCCAACTTCTGTAGGGCAATCAATAGCTTCTGCATTAGAAAATTCAATATTTGCTCTAGTAGTATCAAAATGAGTATTGCTTATAAATATTTTTCCTTCTCCTCCCATACATCCATATAAAATTCTCTCAGCAGCTCTCCCTTGATGAGTGGGCAATATATGTTTATATCCTGTGAGGTCCTTTATAGTAGATTCCATTTTCTTCCAACTTTTAGCCCCAGCATAAGATTCATCTCCAATCATAATGCCTGACCATTGTTTAGAGCTCATAGCTGCTGTGCCGCTATCAGTCAATAAATCAATTATAACATTTTCAGCTTTTAATAAGAAGAGATTATGCTTTGCTGTTTTAAGAAATTGGCCCCTTTCTTTTTCACTGGTCATTCGAATGGGTTCAACCATTTTTATTCTAAAGGGTTCAATTATGGTTTTATAATTCATCTTTGTTAATTTGTATAATCAAAAATACAAATTTATAAACTGAATTTTTATTTAAAAAAATTTGAAATTATTCACTTATTTTATAATTATATTGTTTATTTAATATCTAAATCCAACTCAAAAAATAAGATGAAGGGAATTTTAAAAACAATTGTTCTGTTATTTCTTTTACTTCTCTTCTTTTCTTGCAATAGCTTCTTAAACTCATCTCCTAGTGCGCCTAATTTTATTCTTATTTTAACTGATGACCAGGGCTGGACCAGTACTTCAGTGCAAATGTCAGGAGAAATTGAAATGTCTAAAAGCACTTATTTTGAAACACCTAATTTAGAGCGTCTGGCTAATAATGGAATGAAATTTTCAAGGGGATACTCGGCAGCTCCAGTATGTTCTCCATCAAGATATAGTATTCAGTTTGGACAAACCCCAGCACGATTAAATATGATTAGAGTTGGTATGAACACCGAACATATTAATCATAATAATGCCATAACTATTCCTAAAATTCTAAAACATATAAACCCTAATTATGTTACAGCGCATTATGGTAAGTGGGGGATTGATGTAGATCCTTCAGTATTAGGCTATGATTGTGATGATGGTCCAAATGGGAATAAAGAAGGAAAATTTACAAATACTAAATCTCAATGGGAAGTTGAAATTTCAGAAGATCCTAAAAAGATTTTTAGCTTGACCAAGAAATCAATTGATTTTATAAAGAAACAGGCTGACTCAAAGACGCCTTTTTTCTTACAAATATCACACTATGCGATTCATACAAATATTATGACGAATCAAAGAGCTTTTAATAAATATCAAAATAAAAAACCTTCTGACATTCATAATAATCCAGGATATGCAGGGATGATCGAAAACCTAGATGAAGGGCTAGGCATGATTTTAGATCAACTTAATGAATTAAATCTGCTTGAAAACACATATATTATTTATACCTCTGATAATGGAGCGGTCCCCACAATACCAGCAAGAAAATTTTATAAAAAGGGGATGAATTTTCCACTAAGTAGAGGAAAATGGGATGCGATGGAAGGGGGAATTCGGGTTCCATTTATTATTTCTGGCCCTGGCATAAAAAAGAAGTCTGAAAGTATAGTCCCTGTTATTGGATATGATTTATTGCCTACAATCATTGATATAGTAAATCCAAGTTTTATTCCAACCAATAATATTGATGGTGGTAGCTTAAAAAATATTTTATTTTCCCAATCTAATTCAGAAGTAATACGGCCATACGAAGGGCTTTTCTTTCATGTACCATATGAAAATAAAATTGCTCTTAAAAGAGCGCATTCATCAGTCATCAAAAACAATTTTAAACTTATAAAATTTAGAGATAATGATGAGGTTAGGCTTTTTAATTTAAATTCTAATATATCTGAAACAAAAAATATAGCTCAAGAGCATCCAATTATTACAAAAAATCTAGAAAAATTATTGAATGGGTATTTAAAGGATGTCAATTCAATAAAATGGAATGAAGGGTTAAATTGGAAAAATGTAAGGATAAACAAAGTCAATTCATTTTACGACTAGAATTAAACTTTCACACTAGCACTACATTGGGCCATTCAATGTGATGAAATTTTTCTGAATTATATATCAATATTTTATTACCAGACATAATTCTCTCGAGATTCAAAATTGTTTTTAAGATGTTCAATATTTAAATACCATTCGGTAAAAGATCCTGGGGTATTATATTTCTCAATTTGAAAAGGCATAACATGCTCAATGTTTTCTTTATATTCATTTACAATAGTATTAAATGCTGAAGAGCCTAAGCTCCCTGAATTCATTAAAGTTTCAAAACGCATATCATACATTTCTTTAAATTCTAGTTGAGAGTACATAATATTAAATAGATCTGTAATTGGGTTTTGAGTGGGGTGATTTTGAATAAATGACATTGGAGAATCATCTATATAATAAGTTGTAGCCAAGTCTAAGTCATAAAGCACAAACCTAAAAGGGCCTTGATTAACTGCAAAAAAACGGACATTATTCATTGGCCAATCTCTATTGGCAATATATGATTCAAAGATCATATAGTCAATAAAATTATCTATATCTATCTCTTCTTTAAGATAATTGTAATCACCAACTTCAATTGCGCTAATAAAATTATCTATTCTAGCAAAATCACCATTCTTTTTTACAATTATTCCTGGAATATTGATTTTTGCCAATGTAATTTCATTTTCAGAAACACCATAAAGCCTAGATACACCATAAGCATTAGCTTCAGTTCTTAAATTCATTACTCCTAAAAAATCATTATTAACAAAAACAACCGTTTGTTCTCCATAAGTCAAATCTAGGTTTAATCCGGCATTTATTGCCAGCTTTGTATAGCTTAAATCTTTAATCATAGTTTCGAAAAAATCATTACCAGAATTTCTAAATTTAAATGCCTTTATCTGATCTAATGAATGAGAAGAAAAAGTTTCTGAATTTATTAGTTTTCGATCTTCATTATTAAAATTATCATTAAACATAATTCCCAATGATTTTAATTCATTAGCTGCACTAGCTTGGCCTTTTATTTCCACCTGAACAACTTCACTTTGGATTAAGACAGCTCCATCTTTATATAAACTAAACAGCCCTTCTATTTCAATATCTTCTGTATAATTAGCATACATCTCGTTAAAATCATCTTGACTTAAAATCAGATTTGCTACTTTTAAATTTGTCTGTATATTTTCCGGTGTTAAAGTTTTATAGTCCTGAACATCAAATTGAATATCATCATCATATTTGGTACAGCTAAAAATTAAGTATAAGCAAAGGGGAAAATATATTGTTTTTCTCATAAATTAATTTTGTTTGTTCTTATGTCTATTTAAATCATATATTACCCCTAAATATATACCATTTCTAGGGCTAACAATATTATAAACATCAGGAAAGGAGCTAAGCATCCAATTGCTGTAAAGAGTAAATTTGATTTTTTTATTATATGTATATACTATTTTGTTTAATAGATCATACCTTAAATTATCTTCTTTTTTTATATTCATCATATTAAAATCCTTGTTATTTTCAATCCCTATTCCTAAAGCCAGTTTCCATTTTTTATTTATTCTATAGCCAAAACATATAGGTAATTGTAATCTTACATTAGTAGTGGTAAATTCTAAGGTTTCAATCTTGTTCTTTCCTTTATTATACTTGCCAAAAATTCCTGTTTCTAGATATAAATTCTTGCTTATCGGTATTAAATAGTTCATTCCTAAACGAAGCCCTAATGCATCATTATTTTCTAAGCTTTGATTGTCTAATGTAGTCTGTCCCTGGAATGAATATCCTAAGGTTAATTCAAATTGTAATTGGGTTTGTGAAACACAAATTATAGTGCTCAAAAAGCTTATTAAAAAAGCTGTTTTTTTCATACGTAAGTCTGATATAACTAATCATTTCCGTTAAGAATATTTCGGCTTATAAAATATTCTAAAAGAAATAATAAAACTATTATTGAACAGTTAGCAAAGGCAAGCTCTATAAAGCTTGCATTACTATTAGAAAGGGCATTAATTGTAGAGACCCCTATGACTACAAAAAAATAAGTCATCTCCTTAACTTTAATTGTCTCTGTTCTAAATCTTAGAATTGCAAAAATTGCAAATAGACCTAATGCAAAGCCTATATCTAACTTAACATTACTAAGCAAAAAACATAATAGAAATGTTATTAACCCGGCAGAATTATAGGTAAAGAAAAAATCATTATAAGATTTTTTACTTTTGTTATTATATTTTAGATAAATGAATTTTGATATAAAAAATACTACAAAAATATTGAGTGATAGGTTTAATAAAAGCAGCATTAAATCTTGATTATTAGAAAATATAAGTTCCATTAGCTTTGTGTTTCAGTGCGAAATTAATAAAAAACAAAATAATTATATAGTAATATATAAGAATTAAAATCATTTGGAGGGGATCAATATAGTTTAGTTAAATAGTTTTAGCATTTTAATATAGTTAAATTCTAATTAGCAAAGACATATAATTATTTTGATAAAATGATTACTTTAGATTAATGTACTTTTGGTCAAAAAACACATATAGAGGCCTATATTCAGTGGCAATATTTTTAATAATTATAGGGGGGGTTCTTTCTGTATTAGACTTTTTAACAGAAAATAGTCAGTCTATATTTTTATCCGGATTAATAATCTTGCTTCTATTAATATTATTTAAAAATAAATTTAGAAGTTAAAATCGGTTCATGTCATTTTCTTAATGAAGTAGGATTTGCAAAATCGGTTGTTACATAAGCGTCTGGATTTACAGTCTTAATAACTGTAAGTACTTTGTTTACCTTTCTTCTAGGAACAATACACCAACAAATCGTCACCGGGCCATCTCTTCCTTCGCCATTAATTACAGTAACCATAAAGTTTTGTTCTCTTAATGCCTTTGCTACACTTGGGGAGTTTGAAGGAGCAAAAACTCTAACAACAGTGCTCCCGATTCCAATAAATCTCTCAATATATGATCCAAGTACAGTTCCTGCAGCAAAGCCAAGGGCATATCCAAAAATTAAAACAGGCTCATCAATATCATTAATTACTTTAGAAACAACAATTATCCATATTGCTGACTCTACTAAGCCTATGAATGCTCCCAAAAAAGGTTTTTTACTTACTACAAGCCCTCTAATTGTTGTTAAAGCCTGATCAATTAATCTTAATACAAAAATCACTAATGCCGAAAGAAATAAATTCATAATTCAAAAATAATCTATTTGGAAATTGAATTAATCTTAAATTTGTTTTTTTATTAACCAACTTACTATAATGATTCGAGAAGCAAATTCAGATGATATTAAAGCTATTTTATCTATAACAAAAGCTTGCTCAACAGACCTTATTTCTAAGAGAATATTTCAATGGAATGAACATTATCCAAGTAAGGAAGCTTTTGATAATGACCTAAAAAACTCGTGGCTATATGTAATTCTAGAAAACCATAAAACAATAGGATCCATTACTATCACCCCTGAAATGGATGAAGAATATGCTATTGTAAAATGGCTCTCAAAAACAAACAACAATCTATATGTTCATAGGCTTGCTGTAGATCCTAAAATGCAAGGGAAAGGAAATGCACAAAAATTAATGGATTTTGCTGAAAATTATGCTAGAGAAAACAAGTATGAATCAATAAGACTTGACACTTTTTCAAAAAATATAAGAAATCAAAAATTCTATGAACAAAGAGGGTATATCAGATTGGAAAATGTATATTTTCCAAATCAAAGTAAAGATCCATTCTATTGTTATGAATTAATACTATGAAAAAATGTAAATTTGAAATGCAAAGATGAACAAAATAAGAATAACAAAGAGGTTTACATTTGAAGCTGGTCACGCATTATATGGGCATGATGGGAAATGTAAGAATATACACGGACATAGTTATAAATTATATGTTACAGTAATTGGGGCGCCAATTACCGATAGTAACAGTCCAAAGTTTGGGATGACAATTGATTTTTCAGATTTAAAATCAATGGTAAAAAAAGAAATTATTGAAGATTTTGATCATTCAATAATATTGAATCAGAACTCACCACACATGGAGCTTGCTCAAGCATTACAATCTAAAGAACAAAAAGTTGTGCTCGTAGATTATCAGCCAACCATAGAAGGCATGGTTATTGATATAGCTAATAAAATTAAAAAGAAGCTGCCTGCAAATATACAACTGCATTCTCTTAAACTAAAAGAGACTGAAACATCTTATGCTCAGTGGTTTGCAGAAGATAATTAATCTTTAAGTATATTTAGGCATTATAATATGAAACTTAAAGAAGACAAAAAAGTATATTTCGCGTCAGACAATCATCTAGGCGCTCCTAATTTCGAACAAAGCTTAGTTCGTGAGAAAAAATTTGTTTCTTGGCTAGACGAAATTAAAGAAGATGCTGGAGTAATTATTCTTGTTGGTGATGTCTTTGACTTTTGGTTTGAATATAAAGAAGTTGTCCCAAAAGGATTCACTAGAACTCTTGGCAAGCTTGCTGAAATTTCTGATAGTGGTATTCCAATTCACTTCTTTACTGGAAATCATGATATGTGGCTTAGAGATTACTTTCAGAAAGAGCTAAGGCTAATAATACATAAAGGGTCTGAAGTTTTTACCATTAATGAGAAGAAATTATTTGTGGCGCATGGAGATGGCTTGGGGCCTGGAGACACTTCTTTTAAATTAATGAAAAAAGTTTTTAAAAACCGCTTCTTTAATTGGTGTTTTAGATGTCTTCATCCTGATTTAGGAATAAAACTTGGAAGATTTTTCTCTAATAAAAATCGCCTTAAATCTGCTTTAGAAGATTTAAAATTCAATGGGGATGAAAACGAATGGTTAACAAAATATTGCAGAGGAAAATTAAAAAAAGAGCATTATGATTGCTTTATTTTTGGGCATAGACATCTTCCGTTAGAAATTGAATTATCTAATAATTCAAAATATATAAACCTGGGTGATTGGATTACGCATTTTACCTATGCCGAATTTGATGGTAGCTCAATATCTCTAAAGAAATTTTAATACTTCTTACTCGTTCATCTCTTTCGTTAAATCTAATTTTCTAAAGTTTGGAAATTTAAATGATGTAATCCCAACAGTCAATATTGTCATCACTCCTCCAAAAACTACCGCCTGTACTGTTCCCATTAGTTTTGCTGTTAGTCCGCTTTCAAAAGCGCCAAGCTCATTAGATGAGCCTACAAAAATTGAATTTACTGAAGCAACTCTTCCTCTAACTTCATCTGGGGTTTTAAGCTGCAAAATTGTTTGACGAATGATCATAGAAACTCCATCTGTTACTCCATATAAAAACAAGGCCACTACGGATACCCAAAAAATAGATGAAACTCCAAAAGCAATAATTGATAGTCCAAATCCAAAAATTGCTATGAGTAGTTTTTTTCCAGCGTTTTTAGTTAGTGGCATATATGCTGAAGCAAACATCATCATTACTGAGCCGACTGCAGGAGCAGCTCTTAATATTCCAAAACCTTCTGAACCAACCTGCAATATGTCTTGAGCATAAATTGGCAAAAGAGCAATTGCTCCACCAAATAATACAGCTACCATATCTAAAGTAATGGCAACAAGTATTGCTTTTGTTTTATAAACAAATGAAAGGCCCGCTTTTAAGCTTTGTAAAATAGGCTCCCCAATTTTAGGATTAAGTATTGGCTTCTTTTTTATAAATACTGTTAATAGCAGGCCCAGTACAATTGCTACAAGAACAAACCCCATTGAGGCATGAACTCCAATCCATGCAATTGAAAACCCTGCAAATGCGGGCCCTACAACAATAGCTAGCTGCCATGTAGAGCTGCTCCAAGTAGCAGCATTAGGATATATTTTTTTAGGCACAATAAGAGCAACTAAAGAAAAAATTATGGGCCCAAAAAATGCTCTAATAAAGCCCCCTATAAAAACTAATAGGTATATTCCTATTAGAATTTCATTTGAAGTGTATGTAGAATATACATATGGGCTTGTAATAAAATAATACCCTATTGCAACAAGTAAAAAGGCGCTTATTGCATAGATAAATAATCTTTTCTTTTCATTCTGATCTACAATATGGCCTGCAAAAAGAGCCATTGAAACTGCAGGTATAACTTCAACTAGCCCAATTAGCCCCAGCGATAAAGGATCTTTAGTTAGGTTATAGACCTCCCATTCTACAATAATAAATTGCATTGACCAGCCTATGACTAGAATAAATCGGATAATAAGGAATATATTAAATTCCTTGTATCTAAGTGCTGCATATGGATCTAGCTTGTTTTTCAAATTTTAGTTTTTTATATCCATTACTTTTAATTGTAATTTTTGCTTTCCGTTCCAGTCATTCTGGTCTACAGTAAATACAGCATTGAATACTTTTTTATTTAAAATATTTGGATATTTATTAGCAAGTCCAAAACCTATTGCATTGTATATAGCCGGACTGTTTTGTTGAGTTAAACTAAACCTTAAATGTGTGTTATCATTACCAACCACTTTGGCATAGCCCGTATCTCTTAAATTACTAGCGCTAAATATAGGTGCTTTATTCCCAGGGCCAAAAGGAGCAAATTGTTTTAATATTCTATAAAATTTTGGAGTGATTTCTTCTAGCTGAATTTCTTCTTCAATAGCAACTTTTTTTATAGCTGCTCCCTTAGAAATTGTATTGGCTACCACCTCTTCAAATTTATCTTTAAACTGTTTGTATTGAGTTTTTTTTACTTTTATCCCTGCGGCATATTTATGGCCCCCATACTGTTCCACATATTCTTTACACTTTCCAATAGCATCATGAATATTAAAACCACTAACTGATCTTGCTGATCCTACAAAAAAATCATCGCTAGCGGTAAAAACTATAGTAGGCCTGTAATAAGTTTCTATTAATTTTGATGCAGCTATTCCTATAATCCCCTTATGCCATTCGGGATTACAAACCACAGTAGTATGGGATGTTTCATTTTTAAATTTTTTAATTTGCTTTAGTGCATCTTGGGTCGTTTCTTTATCCAAAACTCTTCTCTCTATATTTAATTGATTTAGTTTTTCTGCTAAACCACTGGCCTTGTCTAAATCTTTCTCAATTAATAGCTTTACAGCCATATTGCCTGATTCCATTCTGCCTGCAGCATTAATTCTAGGCCCAATATAGAAGCCTAATTCATTGATTGTTATATTGTCTTTATCAAGAGTATCGATTATTGCTTTTAATCCTGGTCGTGGTGATTGATTAATCTGCTCTAGTCCATAATAACATAGTATTCGGTTTTCTCCAGTTAACGAAACAATATCAGCTACTATAGCAAGTGCAACTAAATCTAGATATTCTTTTGTGCTCTCAATAGTCTCTCCCATTCTAGAAGATAGAGCCTGTATTAGCTTAAAGCCAATTCCACAACCACAAAGGTCCTTAAATGGATATTGACACTCCTCTCTAAGCGGATTAAGTACCGCAATTGCTTTTGGAATTTCTTTAGAAGGCTTGTGGTGATCGCATATAATAAAATCAATATTTTTTTTCTTAGCATATTTAACTTTATCAATGGCCTGTATTCCGCAATCTAAGGCAATAATTAAATTGATTTTATTTGAGGCTGCATAGTCAATTGATTTGGAGGAAATTCCATAACCTTCCTGATATCTGTCTGGAATATATGTCAATACATTGTTCTTTGTATGATTATTTAAAAAAGAGCTTACAAGAGAAACTGATGAAGTGCCGTCAACATCATAGTCTCCAAAAACCAAAATGTTTTCATTATCATTTATAGCTTTTTGAATTCTGTCAACTGCCTCCTTCATGTCTTGCATTAAAAAGGGGTCATGCAGCTCATTTAGCGAAGGTCTAAAAAATCCTTTTGCCTTATCAAAGGTGTCTACCCCTCTATTTAATAATAGAATGGAAACTAGCCTGCTTACATTGAGATCGTCCTGAAGCTTTTTTATTTTAGTTTCGTCGTGTTTTTTTTCTAATTCCCAAATCATTAACCCTATGAATTATAGTAGATTTCTGTTTTAATTTCTGAAAATGATCTAAACATTTCCATTACCCCGCAATATTTAGTGACAGATAGGTTTACGGCTTTATTAATTTTTTCTTTATCCAAATCATCTCCATAAAAATGGTATCCCAAAGAAACCTTATTGTAATATTTTGGATGCTCATCTGTCAAATTTGCTTCCGAAGTAATTTTAAAATCGCTCAGCTGAATTTTCATTTTTTGTAATATAGAAACCACGTCTAATCCAGAGCATACAGCCAAAGAAGATAGCATTAATACTTTTGGACTTGCAATCTTTTCTTCTCCTTCTGAAGAAGAGCCCAATATTAATGAAACTCCATTTGGAAGTGCTGTTTCAAACTTCATGTCTTGATTCCATTTTGTAATTACTGTGTTTGTCATGTCTTAATTGTTAGAAGCAATCACTATAACGATCTCCCCTTTTGGTTTTTTCTTGCTATAATAATGCTTGATTGATTTTAATGTTCCATGAATTGTTTCCTCATGGATTTTTGTTAATTCCCTTGAAAGACTTGCTTTTGTTTCTTCTCCAAAATAATTGCATAAATCTTTAAGTGTTTTTATAAGTCGATGTGGTGATTCATACAATACAATAGTCTTTCCTTCATTTGAAAGCTGGGTTAATTTTTTTGTTCTTCCTTTTTTATGAGGCAAAAATCCCTCAAAAAGGAACCTGTCACTAGGTATCCCTGAGTTAATAAGAGCTGGCAAAAAGGCCGTAGCTCCTGGCAAACATTCAACAGGAATCCCATTTTCTATACACGATCTTATTAGCAAAAATCCAGGGTCAGAAATTCCTGGTGTACCAGCATCGCTAACAATGGCTATAGAAGTTCCGTTTTTTAATTTCTCTATGATACTATTTGTTGATTTATGCTCATTATGCATGTGGTATGAAGTCATTTGGGTAGAAATCTCATAATGAGCGAGAAGCTTTCTAGAAACTCTAGTGTCTTCAGCCAAGATTAGGTCTACATAAGAAAGTATTTCAACTGCTCTATAGGTAATGTCCAGCAAGTTTCCTATGGGTGTTGGAACAATATATAGCTTACTCATTGCTTGTTAAAAATAATTTATTTTAATTTGGGCGAAATAGGTATTTGATTTTTCTT